>Ga0209533_1000794_pt1 | contig 30062 bp, 55 predicted proteins | sample COG_04_FD_184748 | JGI IMG/M metagenome (GOLD analysis project Ga0209533, IMG submission 184748) | Pelagic Microbial community sample from North Sea - COGITO 998_met_04 (SPAdes) (version 2) | ecosystem: Environmental > Aquatic > Marine > Neritic zone/Coastal water | place: Helgoland, sampling...
TCAGAAGCAATAAAGGGAAGTTCCAGACTTATGACCAAACGGCTTGGGCTATAGTCAAGAGCATTGGTAAGAAGGGAATACCTGCTTCTAACTTCTATTCTAGACCTTTTAACTTAGGATATGCTAAACTGCCTAATGAGATAGTAGAGGCTTATGCTCTAGATGTTGAGGACTTTCTAGAGTTTACAATAGATAAATTAAACGAACAATACAAAGATGGCGGTAATTAGCCCTACAGGATTATTAGGAACGAGATCACCTATTCTGATCACTTGGAATGGAACAGGATTATCAGGAAGTGATATCTATTATTTTAAGTTAGAGGTGTATGCTTGGACAGGGGATAAGGATGTGCGCCCTGCATCGCCTATCTATACGATTGATAGAACATCAGGATTTGTGGATGCATATCCAACTGCTGATATCGCTCCTATCTTAGAGAATGAATTCAATCAGAGAGTAAGTAAGTTAGATACAGAGGATCTTGTAACGATGTCTCCTGATGCTCTACTATGGGTAGAGGTAGATTATGATATTGAGTATTTCAGTGATCCTTTTGTAGTCAATGATACAGGCACTACTACTCGCTTCTTAGTTGCTGATGGATATAGTAAGTTTACTGATGGTTCTAATAAGGATCTAGGACAGGCTATATTACTTGAGGATCAGGATAAGTATTTCTATGAGTTTGATACCTTCAATATGCCTATCTACTTAGGTGATGTGGGTAGTAGCTATCAGAGTGATGTAGTAAAGATTAAGTTAGTAGGATCAGATGCTTCTAATGATGAGATAGTAGTTACAAATCAAACAGGAGAAGATGCAGAGGATAGAGTATTGTTATTCCCTGTGGGAATACCTAACCTATCAAATTATGTCTTTACAGAGGGCTTAGGATTGTCAGAGCCTCGCTTATTAGATTGGTGGGATGTACAGATATTAGATAGCTTAGATGCGGTTGTAGATAGTAGAAGATTCTACAATCAATGTGAGCCTAAGTATGCTCCAATTCAATTGCAGTATATTAACAGATATGGGATGTGGGATACGATGACATTCTTTAAAAGATCAGATACTGATCTAGATGTAAGTAAGGAGACTTATAGATCTGTGATCGGTTCAGCATCAGCATCTGGATATACTTGGGGAGATCAGTCTAGAGGAAAGAGATCTTACAATCAGGAGATGAGTAAGAGAATCACGATGAATACAGGATTCATTGATGAAGTAAATAATGAGAATCTAGAGCAGTTATTGATGAGTCCTTATGTATTGATGACTATCAATAGAACGACTACGAGAGTTCAAGACACTTATACGATAGCACAGGATTTTAGAGCAGTAAATGTCTTGACAGAGTCTCTAAGACTCCAGAAGCATATCAATGAGAAGACTATCAATTATACGATAGAAGTAGAGTTTGCAACTCCTGATAATGCAATGCTATGATAGAGATCTATATAGGATCAGAGAGGTTAGATACTTTTAAGGATGAGGATGTGAATATCACATTGAGCATTCAGAATGTGAAGGATATATCTAGGCTCTTTACTGATTTCACTCAGAACTTTCAAGTACCTGCCTCAAGGCAGAATAATGATGTATTCAAGCATTACTATAATGCGGATATATCTGGAGGGTTTGATGCTTCATTAAGACAGGATGCTACAATCTTTGTAGATAAGGAGTTATTCAGAGAGGGTTCTATTGAGTTGATGTCTGTGGATATGGTTAATGGTAAGCCATCAGCATATGAGTTAGTATTCTTTTCAGCAGGGGTAAATCTAAAGGATCTATTTGGAGAGGATGAATTAACAGATCTTGATCTATCAGCATATGATCATGCATATGATGGAGCGGTAATTAGAGGAGCAATGGAAGGAACTACTCCTCTTCATTCTGGTAATGTTATCTATCCATTGATATCTCCTGTTAATGATTGGTTCTATGATAGTGCTTCATCTACTCATGATGATAATGATATAGCATATCATACGACTAATGATGATCACGGATTGCATTATTATGATCTGAAACCTGCTATCAGGATCAGTAAGTTGATTGATGCGATAGAGTCTAAGTATTCAATCACCTTTACATCTACCTTCTTTACAGATAGAAAGTTTACGGACTTATTCCTATGGGCACATAGAAGAGAGGGATATATGTTCAAGGGTCAGGCTAACGGATATACTGCTGAGAAGATAAACTTTACCTCAGCAACGGGATTGTTTGATGTTGCGACAGATACATATACCAATGGTCCTTTTACAACAGATTTAATTTGGAGGTATTCAATAACCTCTGCAAATGATTATCAATTACATTGGTATGTGAATGGTCAGTATGTAATGAGCCGCCAACATTCGGGAAATGTAACTAATGAAGAGGTGTTTTTAAATGCTTGGCTAAAGGGGGGTGATAAGGTTCAAATAAGATTCTCACCTCCAATAGATTGGGGAGGAGAAACTATAACTATTAATTCTTGCAGCAGTGATGGTAGACCATCAGCATCAGGAGCGGTGTTGTTTACTGCCTCTACTACAACATCTCAATCGTTCAACACTGATGTGATCATGTCTGATCAGATGCCTGAGCAAAAGGTATATGATTTCATTCTAGGTCTAGTGAAGATGTTCAATCTAGTGATTGAGCCAACAAGCAGAGCGAAGTTCAATGTAGAGCCTTTAGATGATTGGTATGCTTTAGGATCTAATTATGATATCACTGATTATGTTGATGTAACTTCTCAAAAGGTAACGAAGCCAGAGTTGAATAGAAGAATCTCATTCAAGTATCAGGAAGCAGGATCATATATTGAGGAGGCATATCGTAATACAAATGGAGGTATAGGATATGGAGATTTGAGAGCAGACTTCAACTTTGATGGTGGGGAATTGACTGCTGAATCAACATTTGAATTAATGCAGTATCAGAAGCTAGATGATCCTAGCAATGGTGTTGTGAATTTCCTAGTAGGAAAGAGTATAGATAAGGAAGGTGATCCATATATTGGTGAGCCTGTTATCTTCTATTCACCAAGCACATTAAACATCTCAGCCTATCCAATTGGATTCCTAGATGAAACAGGATTAACAACTACCGCATCTAACCAAGTATATCTATGTGGGAATATAAACAACAGAGTTGCAGCAGATGTAACGCAAATGCTAACCTATGGACTTAATGTTGATCCTCTTCATGAACAAAGTTTCTCGCAGACCTTATACAATCAATTCTGGGAAGATTATATCACAGATCTCTACTCAGTTAGCAGGAGAGTCTACTCAATGAAAGCCATCCTACCTTTCAAGGTAGCTTCTAAGTTGAGAATGAATGATAAGCTAGATATCTCAGGAAGGAGATATGTTATTAATGAGATCCAGATAAACCTCAGAACTCAGGAGGCTACTTTGGAACTTCTAAACGATGTGTGATGAACTTGGGTTTTATAATTGAGCAACTTCAGAAATCAGAAGCTATAGATCAGGATATGATGATAGCTAAAGGGGAATGGAAGATCATTACTAAATGGAGTGAAGCAAAAGAACAGATTAGATGGCAGTCAAGAAAGAAATAGAAATCAATGTAAATACTAGCAAGGCTGAGAAGAATGTAGATAACCTTGAAGGTGGGCTATCTGGATTATCTGCTCAAGCAGACAAACTCACAGGAGGGTTAGTATCAGGTTTCAAAAAGGGAGTTGCAGGAATCAAGCAGGGAATCACTGCTATGAAGTCTCTGAAGGTTGCTATTGCAGCCACAGGGATAGGTCTCTTATTGATTGCTATTACGGCTCTTACATCTTACTTCACTAAGACTCAGAGAGGGGCTGATAAGCTATCTCAGGCACTTAAAGGAATGGGCGCAGTAGTAGATGTGCTCGTAGATAGATTCTCAACATTTGGAGAGGGGATCTTTGCTATCTTCACAGGAGACTTTGCTAAGGGAGTGGATATCTTGAAGGGTACATTCAAGGGATTAGGTCAAGAGATTAGAGAGGAAGCAAAAGCAGCCATTGATTTAGAGAAAGCCTTTCAGGCTCTTCAGGATCGTGAGATAGCAATGATTGAGACTCGTGCCGAGCGTAGAGCATCTATTGAGGCATTGAGACTTGTAGCAGCAGATGAGACAAGAGAATTAGGAGAAAGAGCCAACGCATTACAGAAGGCTATGGATCTAGAGAAGCAGTTAGCGGATGAAGAGATAGAGATAGCTAAAGAGAGAGCAAGAATCATAACAGAGCGCAATGCTTTAGGAGAATCATCTAGAGATGACTTACAGGAAGAAGCAGAGGCAAATGCTAAGGTGATTGAGTTGAATGCTCAGAGAGATACGAGATTAAAGGAATTAGTCGCTACATACAACTCTCTGAATAAGCAACATCAGGAGCAGATAAGACTCCTCAGAGAAGAGGAGACTATTGCTTTAGAATTAACTGCTAAGACTATAGATAGCAAGAAGTTTGCAGTAGACAATGAGTTGCAGATGCATCAGCAGTTGAGAAGTTCTATGGCTATGATAGATCAGCAGTATGCAAATCAGGCTGATCAAATCAGAAAAGATTCCCTCAAGAAGACTAGAAGCCAGAAGATGGCTGAATTAGATATCATTGCAGGTACTCTAGGATCGTTAGCAAATCTTGCAGGAGAGAATGCTCAAGCAGGAAAAGCACTAAGTGCAGCAGAGGCAGTCATTAACACATATACAGGTGCTACGAAGGCACTTGCTCAAGGTGGTATATTTGGTGCGGTAGCAGCAGCAGGAGTTGTAGCTTCAGGTATTGCATCAGTAAGACAGATCTATGCTACTCCAATTCCTGCTCCTTCAGGAGGAAGTGTAAGTACAGGAGGTTCAAGACCACAGATATCAGCACCTAGTATATCTCCTAGATTGTCTCTGAATACTCAGGTAGCAGATCTAGGGAATCAGATAACAGAGTCATTGAGTAAATCTCCTGTGAGAGCGTATGTAGTAAATCAGGAGGTGCAGAGTGCTGCGAAGATGGATAGAAAGATTAGAGAAACGGCAACAATAGGATAGATATGAAGTTTTTTGAGTTAGTATTAGATGAGGAAAAACTATTGCATGGGATTGATGCAATTAGTATAGTTGAGCATCCTGCGATAGAGGAGGACTTCATCACAATGAGCAAGGATCATAAGTTTGAGTTCAAAGAGATAGAGAAGAAGATCCTGATGGGTGCAGCGATGATTCCAGAGAAGCCTATCTATAGAGTGGATGGTGATCAGGAATACTATGTATTCTTTACGAAGGAGACAATCCGTAGAGCCTCAGAATTATATCTGATGAATGGTAAGCAGGGAAATGCTACGCTAGAACATCAAGAGAAGATATCAGGCTTATCATTAGTTGAGAGTTGGATCATAGAAGATCCAGAGAAGGATAAGAGCAGAGCCTATGGCTTAGAGTATCCTGTAGGAACTTGGATGGTAAGTATGAAGGTTAATAATGATGATATCTGGGAGGAATATGTCAAAAGTGGGAAGGTCAAAGGATTCAGTATTGAGGGATGGTTCATGCAGCGAGAATCGGCTATTGAGATCAATACAGAATTATCTAGAATTGAATCAGAAGAAGCAGACCACTTGCTCTCACTTTATCTTCTGGGAATAATCAAAGGTTCTGTAAAGAACGATAAGAGATACAAGAATGGGAAGAAGTTGGAAATGGAATCATACAGAGATTATCCTGATTCAGTTTCTAACAATGCGAAGAAGGGAATTGAACTCAATGAGAAGCAAGGCAATAAGTGTGCTACTCAAGTCGGTAAAGTCAGAGCGCAGCAGTTAGCCCAGAAGCAACCTCTATCAGTTGAGACTATAAAGAGAATGTATTCCTATCTAAGTAGAGCGCAGGAGTATTATGATGAGGGAGATACCACATCCTGTGGTTATATCTCATATATGTTATGGGGTGGATTATCTGCTAGGAGATGGGCAGAGAGTAAATTGAAGGAATTGGATCAGTTATGAAAATAACCCAAAATCTTAATAAATAGTTGTTTAATTAGAAAAGTTCAGAAAAATGAATCTACAAGAAGTATTCAAGAAGATTGAAATGGCTCTTACTCCTCAAGATGCTACACCTGAAGTTCAGGAAGTACAGGAAGAGGTAAAAGTTGAAATGGCTACAATGAAACTCGCAGGAGGTGTTGTAGTTGAGGCAGAATCATTTGAGGCAGGTGAGAATGTATTCTTACTAGGTGAAGATGATGAGAAAGTCGCTGCTCCTGTTGGAGAGCATGAATTGGAAGATGGTCGTATCCTCGTTATTGTTGAGGAAGGTGTGATCTCTGAGATTCGTGAAGCAGGTGAAACAGAGGAAGTAGTAGAGGAAGTAGTAGAGGAAGAATCTACTGAGATGGCTGAAGAGATGGCTTATGTAAGTAAAGAAGAGTTTACTGCTGCTATTGATGAGATCAAAGAAATGATCGCTGCTATGATGCCTCAAGAAGAAGAGATGGCTTCTGAGGAAGTTAAAGAAGAGGAGAAGGTAGAGATGAGTGCTGATGAAGCACCTGCTGCTAAGAAGGTCGCTGCTGCTCCTGTAGAAAAGAAACAAGATATGGTACAATTCAGCAAGAAGGCTGGAGGCAATACTCTATCTCGTGTGTTAAGTAAATTATCCTAATTTTAATAAAGAAGAAAAATGGCTACAACCACTTCAATTACTACCACTTATGCTGGTGAATTTGCAGGGAAATATATTTCTGCTGCATTATTGAGTGCCGACACTATTGAAGGTGGCGGTATTACTATCAAACCGAATGTAAAGTTCAAAGAGGTTATGAAGACCTTGAGCACAGATGCTATCGTAAAAGATGCAACTTGTGATTTCTCTGATACTTCTACAATCACTTTGGCTGAGAAGATCCTTCAGCCTGAAGAGTTTCAGGTAAACCTAGAATTGTGTAAGTCTGACTTTGTATCGGATTGGGAAGCAATCTCAATGGGTTACTCTGCATTTGATGAGTTACCTGCAAACTTCGCTGATTTCTTAATCGGTCATGTTGCTGCTAAGGTTGCTCAGAAGACAGAACAAACTATCTGGACAGGTGCTACTGCAACTGCAGGTGAGTTCAACGGATTCCAAGCATTACTAGCTGCTGATGCAGATGTAGTTGATGTAGTAGGTACTACTATCACTGCTGCTAATGTTATTGATGAGTTAGGTAAAGTAGTTGATGCTATTCCTACATCAGTATACGGAAAAGAAGATCTATACATCTATGTTCCTCAAGGTGTTGCTCGTGCTTATGTTCGTGCATTGGGTGGATTCGGTGCTTCTGGTCTAGGTGCTAATGGTGTTGCTGCTCAAGGTACTACTTGGTACAATGGTGGAGACCTTGCATTTGATGGTGTGAAGATCTTTGTTGCTTCAGGTTTGGGTGCTAACAAAATGGTAGCTGCTCAAAAATCTAACTTGTTCTTCGGTACAGGTTTGTTGAGCGACCACAATGAGGTTAAATTGCTTGATATGGCTGACCTTGATGGATCACAGAATGTTCGTGTAGTTATGCGTTACACTGCAGGTGTTCAGATCGGTATCGGTGCTGACATCGTTTACTACGCATAAGAAGTAGATTGATTAACTTAAAGGGGCAGGTAGGCTAGTGCTTGTCTGCCCTTTTTTTATACTTTATAGAATATGGCGTGTGCTTTAACAAAAGGAAGAAACGAACCCTGTAAGGATGTAGTAGGTGGTATTACTGCCGTTTACTTTGCAGACTTCGGGACATTAGGTGCTATCACCTATGATGTAACAGATACGGATGCGATTGATTCATTTGGAGGTACTCCAGATTGGTTCAAGTTTGAGGTTAAAGGAAACTCTAGCTTTGAGCAAACAATCACTTCTAGTCGTGAGAATGGAACTACATTCTTTGATCAGGTATTGAATCTTACATTTAAGAAGATGAGTAAGCAGACTCACAATGAGTTGAAGCTAATCTCTTATGCAAGACCTCATGTAGTGGTAGAGGATAACAACGGCAACAAGTTCCTAATGGGATTAGATTATGGTGCTGAGGTTAATGGTGGTACTATCGTTACGGGTGCTGCTATGGGTGATCTTTCTGGATACACTTTGACTCTTAATGCTCAGGAGAAGATCCCTGCTAACTTCGTAGATGCTACGATTACTGCTAGTGCTTCTACTATTAGTGATCTCTAAGATTAGATCCTTATAGAATCAAAAAAGCCCTTCCATTACGGAGGGGCTTCTTTTTTGGTAGCAAGGCTACCTAAGAGAGATGAACGAGGCAAATATAACCATTATATATCTTTTGGGTTTTATAATTAGATGATAATTGTAGAAGAAAATACAACTCCACAGATAACTATGTATCTCAGGGATTTCACAACGGAATCTTTTGAGATGGAAATTATCTCAGAGAGTGAAAGAGTTGAGAAGGTAGATACTGCTATATCTGGATCATATGATGATTTCAGGAAGGTTCTAACCTTCTCCTATGATGTTTCTGCTTTAGTAGCGGAGAGTTTTTATGTGATCAAGATTTGGGAAGTGGGTAAAATCAAACTACTTTCACAAGACAAGATGTATATCATTCCGACAGGATCTAGTGTAGCAACATATCAGCCAAAGATGGCTACTACAGAAGAGACTATGGATAACGAGTTTAAGATTTATGGAGAATAGTCAATTCAAGTTTGTTCAATTATCTAGTTATACTAGCCCTGTTGTAAGTGAGAATCCTCGCAAGGGATGGGTAGAGTATGGAGATGATAATGATTACTTTCAGTATCTGATAGATCGTTACAACGGATCTCCTACGAATAATGCAGTAATCTCTGGAGTCATTGATATGATCTTTGGTCAGGGTATTGATGCTACGGATTCGGGTAAGAATCCAGAGGGATATCTTCAGTTGAGAAAGTTGATTAAGGATTCGGAGTTGAAGAAGGTAATCAATGATTACTATATGCTAGGCAATGGTGCTTTTCAGTTGATCTATAATGAGAATAAGAGTAAGATTGTTGAGGTATATCATATGCCTGTGGAGACTCTTAGAGCCGAAATGTGTAATGATGAAGGAGAGGTTGAAGCGTATTTCTATGCCTATGATTGGTCTTCTGTTAAATCACAAAAAGGAGTAGAAAGGATTCCTGCTTTTGGTCATGGCGAGAAGGGAGATAAGGTTGAGATTTTATACTTCAGACCTTATCGCAGTGGTTCTTACTATTATTCTCCTGTTGATTATCAAGGTGCTTTACCTTATGCAGAGTTAGAGGGTGAGGTAGCTAACTACCATATCAATAATATCAAGAATGGTCTTGCTCCTAGCATGATCGTGAACTTTAATAATGGAGTCCCTCCAGAGGAGGAAAGAGATAACATTGAATCTCAGATAAAGCAGAAGTGGGGAGGATCTAGTAATGCAGGGAAGTTCATTCTTTCTTTTAATGATTCTTCAGATTCTGCTGCTTCTATTGAGCCTGTTCAGTTATCAGATGCTCATAATCAATATGAGTTCCTATCTAGAGAGAGCCAACAGAAGGTTCTAGTAGGTCATAGAATCACTTCTCCTATGTTATTTGGGGTGAAGGATCAAACAGGGTTAGGTAATAATGCTGATGAGATTAAAACGGCATTCACCTTGTTTGATAATAGTGTGATCAGACCTAAGCAGAATCAGGTGATAGATGCCTTAGATGATATCCTAGCTTTTAATAATGTTGCTTTGAGTTTATACTTTAAGACTCTTGCTCCTTTGGAGTTCACAGAAGTTGAAGATGTAACGGATCAGAAAACGATAGAAGAGGAAACAGGAATCAAGAATGATGGTGTTGATGTAATCGCAACTCCAGATAAAGTAGAGGAAGAGTTGATACAGAAAGAAGCATCATATAATGGAGCGCAGATTGCAGGTGCTATTGACATTATCGCTAAGGTAAGCGAGGGTATCTTGACTCAGGATCAAGCAATCACATTCTTAATTCAGATGCTTCAATTCTCTCCTGAAGTAGCTAATGCATTATTTACAGGAGATTCCTCTCAGGCTATTACTACGATGATGTCGCAGAAGAAGCACGAGTGTTCTATGGATATACCGAAGGAGTATGATAGCATGGTTGATGACCTTATCACTTTAGGCGAAGATGTAGATGAAGATCAATGGGAACTAGTAGATGAGCGTGATGTAGACTACGATCAGGAAGATGCACTAGACTCAACGCTGAAGTTTGCCTCTACTGGTACAGCAAGACCTAACGCTAACAGCGAACAAGATGGAGAGAATGCAGAGGGTACTCAGTTTTTAGTTCGTTACAGATACGATGGTAGCAAATCACCACAGCGTGAGTTCTGCCGTAAGATGATGACAGCGAACAAAGTCTATCGCAAGGAGGACATCATAGCTATGGACAACCAAGCTGTGAACGCTGGGTTCGGTGTTAATGGCGCAAGTACCTATTCAATCTGGTTATATAAGGGTGGTGCTAGATGTAAGCACAAGTGGGTTCGTAGAACCTACATGAGTAAGGGAGGAGTAAGACCTGATGTTAAGAGTCCGAATGCTGAAACAATCAGCACAACGAGAGCAAGACAGAAGGGATTTAGACCAGAGGCTAATAATGACAAAGTAGCTATAACTCCTAGCAATATGAAGAACAAAGGATTTATTAACCCACCTTCTCAGAAGGATATTCAAGGAGGAATATAATGGCTCAGATACTATTTGTCAGCCCTGCTGATGTTATAAAGAGAACAGGGATCAACGGCAATGTTGATCGTGATCAGATGATTCAGTTTATTAAGATTGCTCAGGATATTCATGTGCAGGGGATCTTAGGAACTAGGTTGTTTGATAAGTTGAAATCAGATATTTCAGCAGGGAATATACCTAGCAATTATCAGAGCCTTCTAGATGATTATATTCAGGATATGGTAATCCACTATGCAGCGGTAGAGATATTGCCTTACATCCATTATAAGGTAGCAAATGGAGGCATCTATACGAAGGGATCTGAGAATGGAACGAATGTTACAAAGGAGGAGTTAGATTACTTGGTACAGAAGGAGCGAGATATAGCGGAGCATTATGCTAGGAGATTTGTGGATCATATGAGTTTCAATAATGCGTTATATCCTGAGTACAATCAGAATAATAATGATGATATGTATCCTAGTAAGAATCAAAATTTTGCAGGTTGGGTTCTGTAAAGAATACATATAAGCCTAAACAGGCTAACATCCAGAAGTTGAAGAAGTACCTCATGAAAAAGAATAAGAAATGAGTAACAATATAAATTGGGGAAAGATATATGAGTCTACTGCTTGGGGTAGTGGGGTTACAGATAACAACATCTCTTGGGGTAAGTCATATGCTGATTTAGCAGGAGGTGGTGGTTTTGATGCGGACTATCAAGCGGTGTTAGATTATGCTACAACGCAAGGATATACGCTACCAAGTGCTTCACAACAAACCTTGCAGAATACGCTTGTAACGGATTTGAAAACGGCTGGTGTTTGGAGTAAATTAGACACTTTTGTGATATTTGCTACTGATGGCGATAGTGACTTTGCGTTGATTGATTGGAAGCGATTAACTGATTATACTGCGGTGAATAGTCCTACTTTTACGATAAATGTAGGTTTTAATACAAATGGCACATCATCATATATTAATGCAAATTATAATCCATCAACATCGGCAGTTAATTATTTATTAAATGATGCGTGTTTTGGAACTGGTGGTAATTTATTGACTACATCAAATTTATTAGGCACAAACCTTGCTCGTGGCAATATGCGCGGTACTGCATCAAATTTCAATGGAATAAATTCTAATAATTCAATAGGCAATACTTTGCCATTCACAAGTCAAACAGCAGTTCTATGGCACGATAGAAATTCATCTTCTTTTTATAGAAGGATGCAAAATGATGCAGAATTAGAAAGTGTTGCGCAAATATCTTCACAACTTCCTAATATTTATGAGATAATGAGGTATCCATTTGGCTACGCAACTACAAGCGATAAATTTGCATACTTTTTTGCGGGAGCGTCTTTATATAATGAAAGAGCGGATTTTTCCAATGCTATTAACTCTTATATGGCAAATATATGATAGTCCTACATCCAAATACAACACAATACAACAACTTAAACGGCTATCGTTATAAATCAAGTGAACTATTATTTGTTAAAGATGGCAATGACAATTGGATTGTAGGTACTGCGGTATTGAATGATTCTGCCTTTGCAGCAATACACGACCAATTAAACCAATTGGAGCGCATCACTTATGTGCCTGTTCCAGAGCCTGAATTATGATAACGAGGAAATACGAGTTTATAGATGAGGCAGCAGCAGATGCTGCTATAGACATTCTACGAGATGAGGAAGGAAACCTCACAGAGAATGTAGTCAAGTTAGGATACCTTGTCACGACTCCTGCTACCTATGATGAAGAAGGAAACGAACTAACTATCGTAAGTGAGAAATATGCGGTAGATGTGCATTGGAGTAACAGACCTAATCAAGACTGGCAGCAGTATCTCGTATGGGTTACACCGATGGGTATCCATTCTTTTGGTAGTTCAAGTTCAAGAGATGAATACGCATTAGCTTACTGCATCTTATACCCTAACTCAACTTACTGCAACCCACCAGATGAAGAAGACACCGAGTAGAACATCTCCAAAGGGAGGAAAGAGAGCCTGTTTATGTAAGGATAGCAATACTTATTCTATTAAGTGTTGTGATGGATCTCTATGGGCTCAGGGTGTTGGTGTTTCTTTAGATACTCAGCCTCCTGTGGGTTATACCATAGAATGGAATCAATCAGTTATAGACTTCCAGAATTATACAAGTGCTTCTTTTCATATTGGTAATGGTCAGGCTCAAGCGTATTGCTATTATACGATTACTGATGTTAATGATCAGATCCTGATAGGATCAGTGAACTTAGGTAATAATACGGAGTTGGATGTTCCTGTTGATGTAACAGGACTTGCTGATGGGACATTAACTCTTTCAGCATATCTCGCTGATCCGTTTGAGGGTGTAACTATTACGAGGGACATAGAGAAGATAGTTGAGACATCGGAATATGTTTATAGTCTACAGGCGAGAATGGATGTGTTTGAGGGTGAGGACTGCGTATATGCAGCGTTAAATGAATTGGTAGCGATAGAAATAGTATAGATATGGCGAATGCATTAGAGGCAGCGAGTTTGGTAATGATACCGAGTGGCTATGAGGATGGTACATTGGGTAGCTTGAAGCCTACGGATGGTAGTGGAGACTTTACCTTCAGTAGAGGCAGCAATTTAAGTGCTACGAGGATTAATGAGCAGGGCTATATAGAGAAGGGGTATGAGAACTTGTTGTTGCAGAGTAATACTTTTTCGGATGCTGCTTGGTCTCAAAGCGGTACAACAATAACAAGTGGTCAAAGCGGATACGATGGTTCTTCGGATGCTTGGGAAATAGGAAGAGACGGAGGTAGCGGTTTAGCATTTATAAATCAAGTAATTTCCGCTACTGCTCTACAAACATTTAGTATTTACGCAAAAGCAAATACTGAAGATTGGATTTTTTTACAAGTCGCTGCTACTGGTGGCGGTGCTGGATATTTTGATTTAGCGAACGGAACTTCAGGCAGTACGAGTGGTATTGATTCATCTATTGATAGTATTGGCGATGGATGGTATAGAATACAAATTGTATTTAATAGTACAACAAGCGGAAGTATTAGAATCTTTGTTGCGTCAGCAAACGGAAACCTCACGACAACTGGCTCAATCTACATCCAAGATGCAATGCTCAATCAAGGATTAGTAGCCTATCCCTATATAGAGACTACTACTGCTCCTGTAGCAGGAGGGATACTTGAGGATATGCCGAGATTAGATTATTCTAATGGTTCGTGTCCTTCTTTATTGCTTGAACCGAGTAGGACTAACCTTATAACGCAGTCGGAGTATCCAGAGGGTAATCAGTTTTTTAATAATTTAAATGCAGATTACAATGCTACGACAAGCCCAGAAGGCATACAAAATGCAACAAGAATAACTGCAACAGGAACGGGTACTCATCAATATGGAAATTATCCAGTGGTATCATCTGGTGTTGGTGTTGTAGGTAGTGTATTTGTCAAAGCAGATGCAACCGAATATGTACAATTATACTTCGGTGGCGGACCAGCAAGCGGTTCACCTTATGCAAACTTTTTTATTGGAAATAATCCAAGTGTTGAGCAAGAGAGAGACTTGACAGCATCAATTGAAGATTATGGCAATGGATGGTTGAGATTGATTATAAAACAAACCACTGATGCAAGTGGAGGTATCACATTTGCGGTGATGCCTATCCCTAATGGCACAACAAATAGGTCAGCAAGTTATACTGCAAACGGAGAAAGTATTTTTACTTATGGCTTACAAGTTGAGCAAGATGCGACCTATCCCACAAGTTACATACCTACCTATGGGGTAAGTCAAACGAGGTTGAGTGATGTTTGTGGTGGTGCGGGTGATGCTGAAACATTCAATGATAATGAAGGTGTTTTATACGCTGAAATATCTGTATTAGCGAACGATGGCACTTTTAGAAATATAAGTGTTAGCAACGGCACTTTTAGTCAAGCGATTCGTATATATTACCGAAACAATGATGACGAAATAACCATTTTTTTAAATAGCGATTCAGGTGGTAGTACAACAATTTCAATCCCAAGCGCAACAGATTACATAAAGTTGGTCGTAAAATATGATACAGACACAATTAAAATTTTTATCAATGGCGTTTTAGAAGATACTTTATCCTCACTGATAATGCCAACGGGATTGCAACAATTAGATTTTAGCAGGGCTGGTTCACTTCCTTTTTACGGAAATACAAAACAACTTCTTTACTTCCCAACTGCCCTATCCGATAGTGAGTGTATAGCCCTAACAACGATATGATGCTATGTGCGTTATTTCAATATAAGAATATGAAGTTAAGTAAGAATCTAACATTAGGGGAAGCGACTAAGAGTGCTACTGCTATTAAGAATGGTATCAGTAACAAACCTAGTGGTGAGCATCTTTCTAATCTGATCCAGATAGCGAGGAAGATCTTTCAACCTGTGAGAGATTACTTCAATGAGCCTATTAATGTGAGTTCAGGATATAGATCTCAGGCATTGAATGATCTGATCGGTGGTGCTTCAGGATCTCAGCATTCAAAAGGTGAGGCTTTAGATCTTGATGGATCGGTAGAGAACTCTTTGATTTTTGAATATATCAAGAACCATCTAGAGTTTGATCAACTTATCTGGGAGTTTGGAGATGATGAGAACCCTGATTGGGTTCATGTCTCTTATAAGTCAGAGAATAATAGAGGAGAGGTTCTACAAGCCGTAAGGCAGAATGGAAGAGTAATCTACAAAAGATGGGGTTAAAGAGAGCAAAAAATATATTCCTGTATTCAGATTCTGAGCCTAATGAGATCCTGATCTCGTTATGTCATTTGATTTGCTTACCATTGAGCATATGTGCTGAGTATGAAGATCCTAACTATTGGCTTATTCTAGGAGCGTTATTCATTGGAGGATATCAGCTATGGGCAGTGGTCTATTCAGGATCATTGAAAAATAGACTAAGAGCCGTTAAGTTGGCTTCTTTAATTGCATTGGCTACTATCATTAACTTATCTATGGTAGGTCTAATGGAGGGAAGTAGAACAGGATGGATTATTATCTTTTTGTTCGCCTGCTGGAATGTGGTAAGGGTACAAAAGGAAAACATAGCACGAAATGGATAGTCAGGTAATAATCACGATAGGCACAATACTTGCGAGTGCTGGTATATGGAAATTTTTAGAGTTTAGGCTCAAGCTTAAAACAGACTACAAAAAAGAATCGGTGCAGAATAGTGATGGTGTCCAGTATCGTGATGATCTGAAGAATAGAGTTGCGAGATTGGAGCAGTTGTTAGAGGAGAGCAATACGAAGGTCTTAGAACTTACTGCTGAGGTTCATGCCCTGCGCACTGAGGTTGGTTTCTTGAAGAAGGAAAATGATAGATTAAGAGGATGATAGATAGAGTTTTTAAGAGTTGGAAGAGTACCTTAGCAGGAGTGATCTTATTTGCTTCTGGAATGGTTCTAGTAGGAATTGAGAAAGCGACATTAACTGAAGCAGGTGCGTTCTTTGGAATCGCATTTGTATTATTCTTCACTAAAGAGAAAACAAATGAATGACACTGATTTCGGATTTTCAGATGCCTTTGAGGATTTCGTAGATGAACTAACTAATGATAAGGCGAATGATAAAGCCTGTTCAATAGACAATCCAGATTGCGAAGCATGTGGGAGTTAATAAAAACAAGAGCAGTTCTGATAGGGCTGCTTTTTTTACTTCAGGGATGTGGTGCGAGGTATCACCTCAATCGTGCTATTGCGAAAGATCCAAGAATCCTAGATTCAGTTGCCCTGAAAGTGGACACTCTGATCATAACTCAAAAAGAAGAGGTTAGAGACACTTTAATTCTTCAGAAGATAGATACTATCACTTTAGAGAGAAACGGCATTAGAATTGATCTGAGACGGGTTTATGATACTATAGAGGTTGATGTTCAATGTCCAAGTGATACTATCAGGATCTCCAAAGAGATCAGAGTACCTCAGGTTGTCTATCAGGAAAAGAACTTTGATAGGAAGTATCTATATCTCTTGATTATCTCAATAATCCTTTATACCTTCGGTCTTATTAAGTTACTTAAGTAAGTATACTATATATATATATTACTCTGTAAGAGTAATTAATTACAATTAAATACTTATTATACTTATAAGTAATAATCTCTTTCAGAGATTTAAAAAAAAATAATGACTAAAAGACAGAAGAGTATAGCTATAGAGATGGGTAAGTTAGAGGATGATTACAATAATCACTTCTTATCTCATTTTGGATTTCATGATGAACAGAGATCTGATCATTATAGTTTCTGGAAGTATTACCAAGAGGAGCAGAGCATATGACAATGAGAGAAGCACAGACTCTAGCAGTTAGCCTTAATGATAAGGGATATACTGCTTGGGCAGTTCAAGGCTTTAGCGTTAAGCTAATGATCGGTGGAGTATTATATGAAATAAAAGAATCAGATGAGAGATCCTAACATTGATAGATATCTTCATAAGATGGCTATGTTATATCAGAACTTAGGTTTAGAATCAACTCCTGAACAGAGGTTATATGCTAAGGAAGAAGAGAGAAGATACTTGGGTAGGATAGCAGAGATTGATTGTGAGTATGCTCAGAGATTAGGATATGACTGATCATACTAAAATAGAGATCATACTAGGTAAGATACCTAGTCTTAATAAATTCTACTCTTCACCACATTGGACATTCAGATCCAGAGAGAAGACTAAGTGGAAGGAGATCATTACTGATCAGTTAGATTATGACTTTCAGTTTGAGTATTGTGTAATTACTGCAAAGGTCAATTATAGATATGATCTAGATAATTGCATTATGGCTATCAAGTTCACTCAGGATGCATTGGTTGATGCAGGAATGATAGCAGATGATAATAAGAAGTTCATTAAGTCGGTCAGGATAGAACCTGCTACCGATATTCCTAAGGATACATCAGTGATCCAGATAGAGGGAAAAATAATCAACAAATTGTTTTGATATCTGGGATATCTTTTTTTTCTTTGAGAAATCAAATTTAAAAAGAGAGATATGGAAAGAGAGAATTTTTATCAGATCATTGATGATCTAGAAGCATTCGCAGAAAAGATAGGAAGCGAGTGGATGAAGGAAAGACTAGCGATGCTAGAGGTACACATTATTAATCAATCAACTAAATAATCATGAAGAAAGGAAAAGTTGTAGCGGTAAATCCGCAAGGGGAGTATCAGTTAAAAGATGGAAGAACTTTGTATAAGTTCGTTTTAACATTTGATAATGGAGATACAGGAGAATACTCTTCAGTTAAGCCAGATCAGAATAAGTTCGTAGTAGGTCAGGAAGCGGAGTATGAATTGAATGCTACGCAGTATGGTAATCGCATCAAGCCTGTTTACTCACAAGGTGGAGGATTCTCAGGTGGTGGATATTCTGGAGGTAGTTACTCTTCAGGAGGAGACACTAAGCAGAAGATGATTGTAAAACAATCCTGCCTTAAAGCAGCAGTTGATCTCTTAAAAGATAAAGGTGCTAAGAGTACAGATGTTCTAAAGATAGCAGATTCATTTGTTGCTTGGGTATTGGAAGAAGATAAGAAGGAGACTTCATATGATAATCACTTCTCTTCCAGAGAGGAGAAGATAGAGGTAGCGAATGCTATCGTAAACGGACAAGCAGCAGATGATGATTTACCATTCTAGTTGATTGATTGTGTTAGGTAGAGAGGGGTAGAAATACTCCTCTTTTTTTTTCTCAGGATCTGAGATATTAAAAATGTTTGTTAAATTAGAGGGATGATACATAAACACATAATTCAATCAAATAAGACTCTTCGCTATCTTGAGAGAGCGAGGGAGGGAAAGATATCAGAGGCATCAAGATTTGGAGTAGGAGAGATAGATGATCATTTAAGATTCAAGAAAGGAAACTTTATAGTAGTAACAGGACACGCTAATGTTGGAAAGACTCACACGATGACTTATCTCCAATTACTACACACCTTAGAGAATGGAACGAAGTGGCTTATCTACTCCTCAGAGAATGAGGTTCAATCACTCCAGAGAAAGCTAATTGAATTCCTAGCAGGGAAGCCAATCAATCAGATAGATGAACAGACCTTCTGGAGACACCATAGCTTTGTGGAGGGACATTGGGCATTCCTAGATAGTGAGTTGATCGTTGATGCTTTTGAATTGTTAGATATCGCAAAGGAGGTCTATGATGCTTGGGAGTTTCAGGGAATGATGATAGATCCTTATAACTCGCTAACGATTAAGAAGGAGTATCTCAAAGGGGTTTCTACTCATGAATATCATTATGAGGTAACAAGCCATATCAGAAAGTTCTGCAAGGAATTTGGAATTACTACGATCCTGAATACGCATCCTGCTACTCAAGCATTAAGACAGGTTCATAGAGGATCTCACGAATATGCTAATCACACGATGCCTCCTATGGCGAGTGATGTTGAAGGAGGGGGTAAATTCGTAAATCGCAGCGATGAATTCTTTGTGATTCATAGGTACACGCAGCATCCAACAGATTGGATCTTCACAGATATTCATGTGAGGAAGGTGAAGGAGTTAGAATCTGGAGGTAGACCTACTCCATTAGATTTCCCTATCAGGATGGAATCTACACAGGGGAATTGTGGATTCAGAATTAATGGAATAAATTTGGTAACTAAACAAAGGGAAATAGATGGATCTCCATTTTGAGGGTAATAGGCTATACTATATGGAAAAGGAGGCAGAGTTATTTAGGGCTTTAGACCACCTGAGCAAAGAGTTGAGTGATCAGAAGACTATGACTAAGGAAGATATGTGGGAGGTATTCCATATACTTGCTGATTCAGCAGCAGTCTATAGACACATCACAGATTACTTTAATACTCTAGATAAGTTGATCCTAGATGCTAGGATTGAGAATGGGAAATTAAAGCAGGAGATGTATGATATAAAGAAAGAAAATCATAGATTAAGTGAGATGTTAAATAGAGAGATGGATGGATTTTAAGAGAAAGATGAATAATGGTCAGAGGTTTGAGATCAATGGGATGGAGTTCATATGCATAGAGACTCATGCCTATTTTCAAACGAGACTAGATGGAGAAGAATCAGATATTGATGTAGGATGTAGCTATTATATAGTAAGGAATACATCAACAGGGAAATTACATAGAATACCATTTCAGAAAATAATAGAAAAAGAAAAAGAGATAACATGGAAGATTTAAGCACATTGATGAGAGATTACTATGATGAGATATGCATCATACCTAATAACACCAGAGAAACTGAACAAGTGTTCGCTAGATCCGCTATGATGGTAGCGATGAGAAAGTATATGACCTTGATGCAGATTGGTAGAATCTTTGATAAGAATCACGCTACAATACATCACGCAGTGAAGAATCATGAGATGAATCATGATTGGAGTGAGTTGTATAGATACTACTATTCTACTGCCGTACAGATGCTTCTAGATTGCCCTATTGAGAACATCAAAAGCGACAATAGACTTCAGGCTCAGTTCACTAGACAGAAGATGAGAATTGTAGAACTAGAGTATGAGGTTCAGAAATTAACATTGAAGTGTCAAGAATTAAATGATAATTGCAGTATATTACGCAAACAGAATAAAAACTTTAAGCAGTTGATAGATGCAAATTGAATTTAGCCCTATTTATGGATTGATGTTTGGCTTTAATTATGCTTACTATCCTGAGATAGAAGAGCAGAAGCCTATGCACCTGATCCAGATTGCGCTAGGTTTAGTCATCGTACAAATAGCATGGGAAGAATAGAAACATTCTACAGAAAGAATTTCAAGAGACTCACAGGATTTATAAAAGAATACACTGATGGATCTTATGAGATTGCATCTGATATAGTTCAGATGGTGTTTCTACGGCTATTAGAATTAGAGAGCGAAGGGAGAACCAACTTTTACGAGGAGGACTCCCTTAACTTTTTTTATGTCTATAGATCCTGTATCAATACGGCTTTCAAATATCAGAGAGCAAAGAAGAAAATCAACAAGGTATCTCTAGAGGAATTACATTTTGACTATCATGAAGATCAGCCATATCCAGAGGAGAAAGCAGCACTTGAGAAACTCATAAGCTATATGGAGGATGAGATGAAGGAACTGCATTGGTATGATGAGAAGATGATCAGGATACATATGGAGGGAACGAGTATGAATCAGATCCATAGAGAGACAGATATCGGTTTAACATCAATTAAGAATACGATTAAGAATGGCAAAGCAAAAATCCAAGAAAGACTCCAAGAAGATTGGGAAGACTTCCAAAATGGAGACTACGACAAAATCTAAGGGATTAGGAGATACTATTGAGAAGATCACAGAGGCTACAGGAATTAAAGCAGTAGTGAAAGCTATAGCAGGAGATCAGTGTGGATGTGATGAGAGAAGAGATAAACTCAATAAGATATTCCCTTATTCTAGACAACCTGAATGTTTGAATCAGGAGGAGATAGATTATCTATCTGGAGGGGTATTATCAAAGAAGACTCTTACTCATGATCAGAGAGTAAGAATCGCAGAGATACATTCTAGAGTATTTAACCACAAGTTTGATGTGCCTTGCACCTGTTCACCTAAGATCTGGATGCAATGGATTAGAGAACTTAAAGAATTGCTTGATGCAACTAAGGAAGTATCTTAAAGAAGGGAGAAAACTTAGTGATGATAGAACCGCCATTTGCGTTGATGTAGGCAAATCAGGAGAAGCGTTATTTAAGGAACTTACAGGAGCGCACAAATCTAGCCTAGCTGATGATAAGAAGCACATAGACTTCTATTGGGGAGATATGAAGGTAGATGTCAAAGGATTGAAGAAGATGCATCATTCTGGATATATCCTTCTGGAGTTTATCAATGTCTGGGGAGGTCATGGATGGTGTAGTAGAAAGAGCAAGGCTGAGTATATAGCTTTTCAGTTTCCAGATGCCTTCTATATATTCAGGAAGAATCACTTGAGGAGGAGAGCATTGGATTTATGTGAGGAGTTTGATAGATCTAAGATCCTGAGGAAGAATTGGATTCCATATCAGGAAGCGATGTATAAGTGGGTAGGTAGATATAATGCTCAGGATGTGTTCACTTATCTAAAGATGGAAGATGTAGAGGATCTGATCTTTGAGATCCTACCATATAAAATAGTAGAGAAATGATATTAGTATTATTTGGAATAGGATTGGGGATAGCCCTGAATCAAGTTAGGTCATTACAGAAGAGAGTTGATGATCTAGAGGAGTTCATTGGAGAAACTTTTTTTAAGGATGATAGTGAGTAATTAAAAATCTTTGTTTATATTTATCTCATCATTTAAAAATAGAGAGATGAAAAAGATTGATTGGAACAAAGTAGCAGTAGTCGCATTCTTGCAGACTATGGTTATTCTAGGAATGATTGCTATGATAGCAGTATATGAATTAGTAGAAATCTTAACCTGTTACTCATGTTGATGCTAGATGGAGTTGATTATGATCAGGATTGGCTGATTGATAAAGCGAGAGGTGATGAGTTCTATTATGGAACATTAAACAAATTAGCATTATCCTCTTCAAGTTGTAAGATGCTTCTGGATAGTCCTAAGACATTCTATAATGTTCAGAAGTATGGATCTTCAGAGTCAAGTCCTGCTCTGTTAATGGGGAGAATCATTCATGTGATGATCCTAGAGCCTGAGAACTTTGATGATATCTTTGAGGTAGTAGATGTTGCTTCTAAGAATACTAAAGCCTTTAAAGAGGCTCAATTAGATAATCCTAAGACTTGTATCACGAGAAAGGATAAGGAGGCAGGAGAGCGTATGGCTGATGCCTTTAATAGGAATGAATTAGCCTTGAGTTATCTATCAGGATCTGAATGCGAAGTACCTATGATTGATAATGTAGGAGGATTCCCATTTAGAGGGAAGGCAGATATCCAGAGAGGAGGAGAGATCATTGATGTGAAGACAACCACAGATCTTAAAGCCTTCAGGTATTCAGCAGATAAATATGGATATGATCTTCAATGTTATATCTACTGCAATCTATTCAAGACTTCATATAAGGATTTCACATTCATAGTTCTGGATAAGGCATCTACTGATATAGGAATCTATGATGTATCAGAGGAGTTCTACAAGAGAGGAGAAGCGAAGTTCAACAGAGCGATCTCTTTGTATAGAGACTTCTTTGTCAGAGGTCAGGATCTAGATACTTATACAATTACAGGAACATTATGAAAAAGATTAATCAATTAGATCTGTTCTCAGGTATAGGTGGTTTTCACTTAGGCTTTGAAAAAGCAGGATATAAAGTAAAGAGCTACTTCTCGGAAGTAGATAAACACGCAATAGCAGTATACAAACATAAATTTAAAGACTCAGAATATGTCGGATCAGTTACAGATGTTCGGGGAGAAGACCTCCCAAGCATTGACCTTATCACCTTTGGAAGTCCTTGTCAAGATTTCAGCCTTGCTGGAAAGCGTAAAGGAATGGGAGGGGAACGCTCAAGCCTTATCCTTGAAGCCATTCGCCTCATTGGGGAATGCAGACCAAGAGTATTTATATGGGAAAATGTTAAAGGAACTTTCAGCTCCAACTCTGGCGAAGATTTTGCGGCAATCCTCCAAGCGTTTGCCCACATTGGGGATTATAGACTTGAATGGCAACTGCTTAATACATCGTGGTTTCTACCCCAAAACCGAGAGCGGATATACCTTGTCGGATATTCTACAAACACCAAGCGAAATTGGAGAGGAGTTTTTCCTATCGGAGGGAGCAATAGAGAAGATAATGGTAAACGGATTGAAGTAGTAGGCAATAGAGGGACAGGTGGTCAGCAAGGTTTGATATACGGAGATGAAGGTATTAGTCCAGCTTTAAATGCTTGTGGATATAAAGATCCTACTAAAGTTAGAATCACCGACAAGAGGGGGAATGAGCGTGATGCCGACAAAGCATCTACACTTGTAGCTGGATATTACAAATTGCCTAGCGATGGTGATTATATCAAAGTAAAGTCAGCAACAAAACAAGGCTACGAGGTAGCAGAGGAAGGAGACGCTATAAATCTCACTGCTATTAACTCAAAAACAAGAAAAGGAAGGGTAGGTAAACAGAAAGCACAAACGCTTGATACATTATGTGAACAAGCAGTAATTAAAGACCGCATCCGTAGACTAACCCCTATTGAATGTGAAAGGCTACAAGGCTTTCCAGATAACCATACCGAGTACGGGATCTACGATGGGGAGGTAAAGAAGATGAGCAACACCCAACGCTACAAGCAATGTGGCAACGCAGTTACTACTGATGTTGTACAGGCTATTGCTGAGAAAATAAAGCCATTATTTAGATGAATCAGTTAGAGGAATGTTCAATATGTGGATGCGAAGTAGATGATCAAACTCTACACGCTCACTTCTCAGATCTACCTGTAGCGTTTTGTATATGGTGTCAAAGCCATTTACAATTATATTGCAAGAGTTGTGAAAAAGCATACTAAGATCTATATGAAGCATTTCAACTATGTTCTGGATGATTTCATTCCTTGTGAGATCTGCGGAGGCAGAGCAGTTGATATTCATCATATAGAGAATAGAGGATCAGGAGGTGCTAAAGACAAGGACAGAATAGAGAACCTAATGGCTCTATGCAGAGCAGACCATATTAAGTATGGCGATGTTCCTGATAGAGTTCAATGGTTAAAGGATATACACGAACAAAGGATGAATGGAGGTAGATAGATATTGGGCGGGAACCTATGGAGTATCTATACTGCAAGGGGGGTTCAACTCCCCCCCATCCTACAAAAAAGAAGAGTATGAATAAGATGAATCAATTCCTACGCATTGCGAATGCGAGACTAAAGAAGGTGTACCCTAACAAGCAACAGAGAAAGGCTTGGGCAGCCAAGATGTATGTAAGATGGCTAAAGCGACAAGAGTAAATGTACCAAAGTGGTACACAAAGTGTAAAATAGAAACCTTTAAAACAAAAGAGAAATGAAAACAAAATTTGAAGTAACAGAATCCTTAAACGGATGGAACAGATTAGAAACAACATTTGTTGTTGAATCCTCACCTCGCTGGTGGCAGTTTTGGAAACCTAAAGTAATGCACCAAGAGTTTAATGGTTCAGTTTGGGTGAAGGGTGAAGTATCCCAAAGTTTTGCTCCAGTAGTAGAAACCTTTAACACCAAAGAGAAATGAGTCGTTGCACTCCTCACCGCAAATAAATTTGCTTATGAAAGACATCATAGCATTGTGTAACCGAGACAAAGAAGATAACGGAATAGAAAATGACTGAGTTTGAATTATTTAAGCACGGAGTCAAATTGATGGCTTTGTATCAGGTAACTCTAGAGCAGATGGATCTGATGAAGGGAACACCTATCTACTCGCAGAGAGTAAAGCAGCAGATGAATAACCTAGAGAAATCTATTGAGATGATGATCAGAGAGCCTATGAGCAAGTTAGATCAGACAGATGAGATGATGATGAATGATATACAGAATAAGGTTGATATGATTCTGGATTTATCTCTGGAGGAGATAGCACAATTAAGAGCAGTAATTAAAACAGAAAGAGATGCATAAGTATTTTGATATTGAATTGTTCGGGTGGAACAGAGTGGAGACTAATTGGTGGAATGTAACTATCTTGAGAGTTGCTTCAGGGAATTGGAGTTGGCATTTATTTATGATTGAGGAGAATCTTGATGAGTGTTCTGTTCAATGGTTCACTTTTAGAATCAATAAATGAATCAAGCAGGATCTGATCTCACATTAGTGAACAAGAATAATTACTATAAACTACTAGAGATTATGATCCAACTAGATAGAAGAGGCAAACTAGCTCCCCATGAGAGGGAGTTTTTGCGTAACTTAGTTGAGTATTAAAGGGTTCTATAATTATGGAAAGAGTAGATATTAAGCAGGTAAGGTCAAATCCTGATAATCCTAGATTCATTAAGGGTAATAAATTTGATAAGTTAGTAAAGAGCATTAAGGAGTTTCCTCAGATGTTAGATCTAAGACCTATAGTAGTGAATCAGGATATGATCGTACTAGGAGGGAATATGAGATTGAAGGCTTGTGAGGAAGCAGGACTCAAGGAAGTACCTATAATCTTTGCAGATAACCTTACTCCAGAACAGGAGAAGGAATTCATCATTAAGGATAACTCCTCATTCGGTGAATGGGATTGGGATCTATTGGCTAATGAATGGAACACTGATCAGTTAGCTGATTGGGGATTAGACATACCTAACTTTGATATAGAAGAACCTATTGATGAATCTCCAGAGAAAGAAGAGAAACTCCTAATCAATGTTAGGTGCGAAAATGAAGACTCTCAAGAGGCTCTATATCAGTACCTTATTAAAGCAGGATATGATGCTACTAAGAAATAAGCATGGACAGAACTGAACAACATAAAAAGGCAATGCTAGAAGCACTAGAGAAATCTCTGGGAGTAGTAACATCTGCCTGTAAGAGCGTAGGGATAGGAAGAACTACCCACTATCTATGGATGGATAATGATCCAGAATATAGGAGAGCGGTTCAGGATGTGGAGAATGTTGCTATAGACTTTGCGGAATCTCAATTACATCAACAGATCAAGGGAGGGAATCCGACCTCTACAATCTTCTATCTAAAGACTAAAGGTAAGAAGAGAGGATATGTTGAGAGACAGGAGATATCTCATGAGGGAATAAAGACATTCCAGATAGAGGAAGTGGATGAGCAAGATCCGAGTTAATAAAGTATTTGGTCATTTAAAGAGATCAGATAAGAAGATAATTGTAGAGCAGGGTGGAACACGCTCAGGAAAGACATACAATATCCTCTTATGGATTATCTTTTATTATTGTGGGGAGAATGTAGGTAAGACTATTACAATCGCTAGAAAGACATTCCCTGCAGTGCGCTCCTCAGTCATGAGGGACTTCATAGATATCCTGAAGGGATCAGATCTATATAGAGAGGAGAATCATAACAAATCCAATTCTGAATACATACTCAACGGCAATCTTGTAGAGTTTATATCTATGGATCAGCCTCAGAAGATCAGAGGTAGGAAGAGAGATCTAGCATTCTTAAATGAGGCTAATGAACTGACCTTTGAGGACTGGCAACAAATCGTATTCCGTACCAACGGCAGAATCATCTTAGATTACAACCCTTCAGATACCTTCCATTGGATCTATGATAGAGTAATACCAAGAGATGATGCAGACTTCTATCAAACCACATACAGAGACAATCCATTCCTAGATCAGACTATCATAGATGAGATAGAGAGATTAAAGGAAACAGATGAGCATTATTGGAGAGTCTATGGATTAGGGGAGAGAGGAACGAACAGAGCGCAGGTATTCCAATTCACGACTATACAACAGATTCCTTCTACTGCTAAGTTTCTATCTTATGGGCTTGATTTTGGATTCACGAATGATCCTAGTGCATTGGTGAGATGTTATCAGGAAGGGAATAACTTATACTTTGAGGAGATGATCTATTCTACGAATCTCACAAATCAGGATCTGGATAGAGAATTTAGGAAGCTAGAGATGGGGAGATATGATGAGATCTTCGGTGATTCAGCAGAACCTAAGAGTATAGAGGAACTACATAGAATGGGATGGAACATTAAGCCAACGGCTAAGGGATCGGATTCAGTCAATGCAGGTATAGATATGTTGAAGAGATTTAAGATCCATATCATAGGCTCTAACTTGATGAAGGAGATGGAGAATTACAAATGGCTAGAGGATAAGAATGGTAACCTTCTGAATAAGCCTGAGGATAAATACAATCACTTGATAGATGCTATCAGGTATGGAGTATATAACAAACTAAGCAAACCTAACTATGGGAGATACACAATCCGTTAGCATAGAGATTCCAGAGAATCTATCAGATATTAAATTAAATGCATACAAGAAGTTTATCCTTATGGCTAATGAGGAGAATGGTGATGAGATAGCATTATATCAGTTCTGTGGATTGACTCCTGATCAGCAGGAGGGAATGAAGAAGAAGGATCTGGATCTGATTAGAAATCAGATAGGTAATGTATTGGCTGAAAAGCCTAACCTAGTTAAAACATTTCAATTCAAGGGTAAGGAGTATGGATTTCATCCTAAGATAGAAGATATATCTATGGGGGAGTATATAGATCTAGATACCTATCTACAAGAGCCATATAAGAACGCTGAGAGGATATTAGGAGTCTTATATAGACCTATCACTAAGAAGATGTTTGGGAGGCATAGCATTGAGAATTATGATCCAGAGGTACATAATGGGAATGGATTTCAGGATCTATCTGCTGACATCTTTCTAGGTTGTCTGCTTTTTTTTTATCGTATCGCCACCAACTTACAGATAACTTTCCTACAATCTTTGGAGAAGGAGGAGAAGAAGGATATGATGCCCAATCCAACTTTAGTAGAAAGTGGGGATGGTATGGAGCAGTACATCAGATTGCTAAAGGAGATCTCCTACAATTTGAGAAAGTAACGGAGTTACCTCTAAGAACTGCACTCACTTATCTGGAGTATGAGATAGATAAGAATGAGGTTGAAAAGTCTATCATGAAAAAAAGTAATTAAAATTCTTTGTCAATTAAAATATCTTTCTTAGATTTGAATAAATCAAAAGAGAGATATGAAACAGACAATCACATTCATCAACAAGGGAAACAATACCTGCTCCAACTGCGGTAAGAAATTAAAATCTAATCAAACCATCTGGTTAGAATTGTCTACTACTGATGGATTAGTATATGATCCAGAGCAGTTCCCACAAGACCATCAATCACAGGGTTTGTTTGAGTTCGGTTCAGATTGTGCAACGCAAGTAGTAAGTAGCATTTAATAATCAAGGGGAGGGGAAGCCCTCCCAATTAAAATCATAGAGAGATGAATTTATACGAAAAGTTAAGCCCAGAGGCGATCAAGGTGATAGATCAGGAGATGATTAAATACCCATATTCAACTAAAGCCTTAATCACAGGATTGAAGGAGAACAGATACTGCTTAGATCTTACCTTGAATCAATGTCATAGAGTAGCAGCAGTATTCGGATTTGAATGCACATTGACTAACATTATAAACTTCTTTGAGTAATGGGATATCTAGATTGGGAATTAGAAAGCTATCAGTATTATCACGATAGCACTTGTAGTGTTTGTGGAGAATCACAAGATCCAGATTACTATGATTGCAGATGTGAGGAAGAAGAAGATGAGCATTTAGGTATCTAGTGGTGGTTCGCTAGATTGGTTTGGTTGAGGAGGTCTGTGGTGGATCTCCTCTTTTTTTATCCCTATTTTTACAGATAGGGTTTTTTAATTGTATGAAGAAGGGATATTATCAAATTACGGAGGCACTAGAGAGTGCTGCATCAGCAAATGATCAGATCAACCAAGTTACTTGGGGAGATATCTTTGATCTAGATTTCAGGAAGCAGGATATGTTTCCTATTGCTCATGTGATGACAGGAACGGCAACTCTAGGAGAGAGAACCATTACTTATGAGTTTGATCTTCTGGTAATGGATATAGTAGATTATAGCAAAGAAGCGAAGGATCTATATGAGGGGAATATGATGAAGCAGGATATCTATCATAGAACTCTAGCAGCGATATCTGAGATACTCGCTACCTTCAGAAGAGGTGATCAGTATGATGCTTATTTCAGATTGATTAATGATCCTGTAGCAGAGCCTTTTGATGAGGATATGGAGTCTAATATATGTGGATGGAAAGCAACACTACAGATAGAGGCTATAAACCCTAACAACATCTGCTAGATGAAGGGAGAGAATACACAGAGAGTATTAGATAAGTTTGGGAAGTATCTCGTTAAGGAGTCTAGAAAGAATCTTACGAGAAAGAAGAAGAATGTAACTAATAGCCTTTATGAATCTCTGGACTTTGATGTGAAGTCTATGCCGAACTCTTTTGAGTTTGACTTCCTCATGAATGAATATGGGGAGTGGGTAGATAAGGGAAGGAAGGCAGGAAAGAATCCACCATTCACACCTCTTAGAAAATGGGTTCAGGATCGTAGGATTCAGTTCAGAAGTAATAAAGGGAAGTTTCAGACTTATGACCAAACGGCTTGGGCTATAGTCAAGAGCATTGGTAAGAAGGGAATACCTGCTTCTAACTTCTATTCTAGACCTTTTAAATTAGGATATGCTAAACTGCCTAATGAGATAGTAGAGGCTTATGCTCTGGATGTTGAGGATTTCCTAGAGTTTACAATAGATAAATTAAACGAACAATACAAAGATGGCGGTAATTAGCCCTACAGGATTATTAGGAACGAGATCACCTATTCTGATCACTTGGAATGGTACAG
>Ga0209533_1000795_pt1 | contig 30033 bp, 27 predicted proteins | sample COG_04_FD_184748 | JGI IMG/M metagenome (GOLD analysis project Ga0209533, IMG submission 184748) | Pelagic Microbial community sample from North Sea - COGITO 998_met_04 (SPAdes) (version 2) | ecosystem: Environmental > Aquatic > Marine > Neritic zone/Coastal water | place: Helgoland, sampling...
TATGTAGTACGGCCAAGGTCTCTTCAACGGTGCTCGTCCAGTAATCTTGCTCTATGGCTTCAAAGCTAGCAAAGTGCTTGTAAAACTCAGCTTCGCCTAGACCTAAATCATCACAAAAGGCAAACACAGAAACTGGTGCATGCCCCTTGAGTAAAAGGTGCCTAAAGTAAGCGTCGCTAATGCTCGATTTATCATGACTGTTTTTATCATGAGAGTGAGCCTCTACCGCAGTGGTTGACTCAGGTGCAGGGTTTGTTGATTCAGACATAATAGGATATTAGCATTATTCAAATAAAGAGGGAAATATAATCCTTAGAATAAACGTGCTTCAGATAATAAAGTGTCTAAATAGTTTTTATCTTGTACTGTTATTATTTTTACAAAAAGTATGATTTTTTCCTTGCGTGATTTAAGGATAGCAGTTATTTCTCTCCCACGCATTTTTTGCGGGTGTAGCTCAGTGGTAGAGCGCGACCTTGCCAAGGTCGATGTCGAGAGTTCGAATCTCTTCACCCGCTCCATTTTTTTAATTATTTTAATTGAAATTATGGTGCAAAATTATCTGCGGGTGTAGCTCAGTGGTAGAGCGCGACCTTGCCAAGGTCGATGTCGAGAGTTCGAATCTCTTCACCCGCTCCATCTTTTTTAGATAAATAAGAAAGATAAAAAAGCTATAGTATTTATTAATTTTCCGTGCTTTTCGTGTGTTCTGTGGTTAGTTTCTCTGTGTATGAAAATTTCCTCGCGTTTGCTGCCGTTTGCGGTGTTGTTAGTATCCATGTTGTGGGGGAGTGCCTTTCCTGCGATTAAGGGGATTTACGCACAGTGGGAGATGTTGGGCGTGGAGCAGACCATGGAAAATCGTTTGTTGCTAGCTGGTTTAAGGTTTGCTGTAGCTGGTTTAATCCTGTTGTTTTTAGCCAAACAACCGCTCAAGGATTTTAAAGCGGCACCTAAATGGCATCTGCTAGGCTTTGCTCTGGGGCAAACCTACTTTCAATATATTTTGTTCTATACGGGGCTTTCTGTGTCTAGTGCTGTCCTAGGTGGTTTATTGACAGGGTTAGGTAGTATTTGGTGGTTGTTATTAGCGCCATTGATGCTCAAGACTCCTTGGCCGACCTTAAAGCAATGGGTCTTGATTAGCTTAGCTTTTATCGGCGTTATTATAGCGGTTTATCGCCCAGGGGCAGGGAGTGGTAATCCTGTAATGGGTGCTACTTTGTTTGCTGGTTGTACACTTAGTGGGGCTTTAGGGTTAATCATCCTCAATAAAGTGCTCAAAACAATGGGAGCGAAATCTGCAACAGGTTGGGGCTTGCTCATTGGTGGGGTTTTACTAACTCTGACTGGTTTTCAGGCTTGGGGCGATTTAGCTCAATTATTCCCACCTAAGGTGATTGGTTATTCTATTTACCTCGTGATGGTATCTGCAGTGGGATTTAGCGTATGGAATTATCTAACTAGCTTGTTTTCAGTTAATTTATTAGCTGGCTATAGGTTTTTTATCCCTGTTTGTGCTGTGGTGCTCTCTACCTTATTAGTAGAAGGGGAAAGTCCTGGGGTGGGTATTTGGCTTGGTGGGAGTTTAGTTGTTATCTCGCTGATTATTTTGCATAGAGAGCAACATTCAGCTGATAAGTGAAAGAAGGCTAAAAATATCAAAGCTTGATATTTAGTCATTTCTTGATAGTTTGCCACTGGTTGAGAACTCAAAAATAATAATTTTAATGAACGTAGCTAAAGTAGTTGAAGAACAAGTGTTTCAGGGACAAGGAGTGTCTCCTGGAATTGCCTTTGCCTACCTGCGTGCTGTTGAAGATGAAACCTGGGAGAGACCGAGCCTCTATAGAATTAGTGAGCAAGAAGTCGCCTCTGAACAGCGTCGCTTTAAAAAGGCTATTGAGCGTACAATCACCGAGCTAGAACAAGTTACTGAAGAATTAGCTGATTTTTCAGGTCAAGAAGAGTCGGCAATCTTTGAGGTACACAAATTGCTCTTAGAGGATACTAAGCTCATTAATCAAGTTATTACGGGTATTGAAGACAGACAGCAGAATGCTGAGTATGTTTTCTATGCTGTGGTTCACAACTATACCGAAGCGTTTAAAAAGACGAACGATAAGTTTCTTCAAGATAAAGCTGCCGACATGGTGGATATTGGCACACGTGTGTTGAAAAACTTCACACCTGATAAATCACCACATGAACATTTAGATGAAGAGGGTGATGATATTATACTGGTGGCTTATGATTTGACGCCTTCACAAGCTATTCTGATTCAAAACTACCCCATTAAGGCTTTTGTCGCTGAGCAAGGTAGTGGTACTTCACATGCTGCTATTCTGGCTAAAACCTTTGATATTCCTTTTGTTGTGGGTATTGATAATGTGCAGACTCATTTTACATCTTTGAGTTTTGCGATTGTGGATGGGGATAGTGGTAAGGTGATTGTCAATCCAACACAAGAGACCATCGCTACTTACAAGGCGCTGCAAAAAAACAAAGATAAAGCACGTGCTAAACTGCAAAAAATCAAAGATAAAAAGAGCCAAACCAAGGATGGTGTAGAGCTTGTTTTGTCAGCCAATATTGAATTTGAGGAAGATATTGAACACGTCCTTAATTCTGGTGCTCAAGGTGTAGGGCTCTTGCGTAGTGAGTTTTTCTTGTTACAGAATCAACGTGTGATTCCTAATGAGGAAAAGCAATTGAGTTTCTATGCGGGTCTAGCTGAGCAGTTAACTCCTGAAACTATTACGATTAGAACGCTTGATGCTGGAGGTGATAAATTACCTGCTGTGGCTAATTTAAAATCAGAAGCTAATCCATTCCTTGGATGGCGTGGGATTCGTGTATCTCTAGATCATCAAGATTTGTTTAAGCAGCAGGTTAAAGCTATTTTAAGAACGAGTTTAACAGGACGAGTTAAGATGATGTTCCCACTTATTTCTCATTGGGAGCAGCTCATGGACTGCAAGCAAATTGTTGAGCAGTGTAAGCAGGAGCTTAAAAATGAGGGCATAGAACTGCCTTATGAAGTACCTATAGGTATGATGGTTGAGGTGCCATCTGCAGTCATGATGATTGAAGAAATGGCAAATGAGGTCGATTTCTTCTCCATTGGGAGTAATGATTTGATTCAATACACCACGGCTGTAGATAGAGGTAACTCTAAAGTAGCTCATCTCTATCAATCAGCTCATCCAGCTATTTTGCGAATGATAGATAAGACGGTCAAAGCTGGTATCCAATCAGGCATACCTACGAGTATGTGTGGTGAGATGGCTGGTAATCTTAATTTATTGCCTTTAGTGTTAGGTTTAGGAGTGGATGAATTATCCGTAAGCCCTAATACAATTCTCAAAGTAAAAGCCGCTATTGCCTCATTAGATATGCAAGATTGCAAAAACCTAGTGAAGCAAGCTCTCACTATGCACGACGGCACGAGCATTTATGAAATGAGTAACAAAATGGCAACCGCTAGTTATCCTAAGTGGCTCTTAGTTTAAGGAAACTGTTGTCAGTCCTTTAAACCAGAGCTGCCTTTAGCTCCTTTACGGCTATTTTTACTTTACGTTTTTTGTTTTTACCTTTTTACTTCGATTATGGATCCATTAATCACATTACTTCGTTCTAATGCGGGTTATTCTCATGAACAGCTTGCTGAATACTTATCACTCACTCCTCAAGAAGTAGCCGCTAAAATTAAGCAGCTTGAGGAGCAAGGTGTTATCTTGGGGCATGCCTGTGTGATTAATCCTGAAAAGCTGTCAAAAGAGCATGCGCGTGCTTACATCGAGGTTAAAGTGACGCCTGAACGTGGAGGTGGATTCGATAGAGTTGGTGAGAGAATTGCTAGATTTGATCAAGTCAGAAGCTGCATGGTGCTCGCTGGAGCCTACGATTTATTAGTCGTGGTCGAAGGCTCTCATATTCGTGATATCGCTCAATTTGTCACTGAAAAACTCAGCACTTTAGACGGAGTTATTTCTACAGCTACTCATTTTCACCTCAAAAGTTACAAAGAAGCAGGCATTAAGTTTTCTTCTGAGCCTGCTCTTGAGAGAATGTCTGTTAGTCCATAAAAATATTAGTGATGGACTATCAATCTAAATTAAACCAAGAGGTGGTTTCTCTACCTAAATCTGGGATTCGCGAATTTTTTGAATTGGTGAATAATAGCTCAGATATTATTTCATTAGGTGTTGGTGAACCTGATTGCCCTGCACCTTGGGATGTGCGTGAAGCAGCTATTTATTCACTAGAGAGAGGGGAGACGAGTTATACTTCTAACCTCGGTTTGCTAGAGCTACGTAAAGCAATCAGTCACTATGTAGAGGAAGAGGCTGATATTGCCTACCGTGCAGAAGATGAAATTATTATTACAGTAGGTGTTTCTGAAGCTTTTGATTTGGCTCTACGTGCTTTGGTGAATGAAGGTGACGAGGTGATCTACCATGAGCCGTGTTATGTATCATATAGTCCTAGTATTGTGATGGCCAAGGGTGTTCCTGTCGGCATTCAAACCAAGATTGAAGATGAGTTTGAACTCACTCCAGAGGCTCTAGAGGCTGTCATCACTCCTAAGAGTAAGATTCTCATTCTCAATTTCCCTACTAATCCTACTGGTGCGGTGCTTTCAAAGGAGAGTCTCGAAGGTATTGCTAAATTAGCTATTAAGCATGATTTAATTGTATTTACTGATGAAATCTATCGTGAGCTCTATTACTCAGAGGAACAGGCTGATGGCTCTATTGAACCATTGCTATCGATTGCTTCGCTAGAGGACATGAAGGAACGCACTATCTTTTTACATGGCTTTTCTAAAGCTTTTGCGATGACTGGCTTCCGTCTTGGTTTTGCTTGTGCTCCAGCCCCTATTACTGATGCGATGATGAAAATCCATCAATACAGTATGCTGTGTGCTCCTATCATGAGCCAAAGAGCAGCTATCGAGGCGCTTAAAGGTGGTCGTAAGCTCATTGCGCCTATGAAACAACGTTATAGCTCGCGCCGTAACTTTATGGTGCAGGCTTTTCATGATATGGGATTGGAATGTGTCTTGCCTGAGGGTGCTTTCTATGCGTTTCCTAAAGTAAGTTCAACAGGGTTAACTGGCAAAGAGTTTGCCTTGAAATTTTTAGAAGAATATCGAGTCGCTGTAGTTCCAGGTGAGGCTTTTGGTGAAGCTGGTCAGGATTACATCCGTTGTTGTTATGCAGAAAGCATGGATGTCATTAAAGAGGCCTTAGACAGGATGAAGCAATTTGTAGAAAAACTACACTCATAATCAAAAATAATGGCTAAGAAAAAACGTAATTATAAAGTCATTCTTTTTGATTTTGATGGAACCCTTGCTGATACTATTGAATTAGTACGTATGGTTTCCAATGAATTAGCTGAAATTTATCACTTTAAAAAGGTAGAGCCAGAAGAAGTCAGTGTACTTAAAAACTTAGACCTCAAAGGGTTCACCAAGTATTTAGGTATCAAAAACCGTTATTTACCTATTATCTTAACTAAAGGGCAGTTACTGTTTAGGCGTCATTTGGCTGATATAGAACTCTTTGCTCATATGCGAGAAGTGTTAAGTGAATTGAAAAGCAAAGGCTTTCAATTAGGAATTTTGACATCTAATGATGGGCATAACGTGAGTCACTTTTTAGAGCAGAATAATTTAAAGGAAAATTTTGATTTCATTTATGCTGGCGCTAAATTGGGCGGTAAAGCTCACCATTTGAGAAAGATTTGCAAACGCCATAAACTCAAGCGCAAAGAATTACTCTATGTAGGAGACGAAATCAGAGATGTTAAAGCATCGCATCGTGCTCGTGTCGATATTGCTGCCGTGAGCTGGGGCTTTAATACGCAAGAAAAACTAGAAAAATTAAAACCTAAATTTTTACTTACAGAACCTCAACAGTTATTAGAAGCATTAAGCTAAAGAATTAAACACACAGACCACAAATTCCCATATACACACCTTTTATAGATATGCAAAAATTTTTATGCTTAGATGGAGGAGGTATACGCGGCTACTTAACCGCCTGTATTTTAGAAAAAATACAACACAAGTTACCTAATCCTAATAATAAAGATTTAACCAAAGAAAATAATTTGGTTGATTACTTTGATGTGATTACAGGTACTTCAACAGGAAGTATCTTGGCCGCTGCTATTAGTTGTAATCGTTCTATTTCTGAAGTTAAAAGCCTTTATGAGAAAGAAGGGCATGAATTCTTTCCACATAATGATGCTCAACTAGGAGATAAATTTGGAGTCAAAGAAGTGATTCAAGGCAAGGTTAAGCACGCCAACTCAGGGTTAGAGAATGTGCTCAAGCGTCAATTTTCTCATGCCGATGGCTCGCTCATCAAAATGAAAGACTTACAAAAGAAGACGCTGATTCAGAGTTATAATAATACAGCCAAAAAGGGCATTATTTTTGATTCCACTTCTCAAGACGAGAGTATGGCTAATTTAGAATTGTGGCAGGTAGTCAAGTCGTCTTGCTCTGCGCCTGGGTATTTTGACCCTCATCAATTAGAGTATGCGGGAGTTGCCAGTGAAATGATAGATGGCGGAGTTTTTGCTAATAATCCTACTTTGGTAGGCATAGCAAAATCACTTTTTAAAGATACTGTGATTCACTGCTTATCTGTGGGAACCAGTGAAAAGAATATGCATAAAGAGGGGGTGAAGCGTTTTAAAAGCTCCTCTGGCTTATGGTCTTTAGGTATGGATATATTTGCTAATACCATGAGTCGTATTCCTCATCATACGGCACAGTTTCTTATGTGGCTGTTTGCTAAAAAGAAATCTACCTATCTTAGATTTCAAATTGTGACAGATGAGTCTATGGATATTGATGACGCATCTCCAGCAGCATTTGCCAAAATGAGGCAGATTGCAGATGAGTATTTAAGAAATTTTGTTTCTAATAAAAAACTTCACAAACAACATAAAATACACGGCTTCCTCTATAGTCAAAATATGAGGATACTTAAACGTTGGGATCGCGAAGATTAGAACTTACGCACAGTAAAAAAAGCCAACAAAACTAGGATAAGTAGATAAAAAGTCTTGGTTTTATCGTTGATAACCTTTAGAAACTTTCAACCATTTTTATCCCTTTATTTTATCATAATGAAAACACATAAAAACACTGTTTTAATGAGCTTATTATTGAGTACAGTTATGTGCTTTCAAGCTGCTTTCGCTGAATTTCAAATTAATCGCGTAGTAGCTATCGTTAATGGTAAAATCATCACTCAAAGTGAATTAGAGATGATTATGCTTCCTCAGGTACGTATTCTTTTCCAAAAATACCCTAACCAAGGTTCTCAATTTCAAGAAGAGTTTAAAGAGATACAAAAACAAACTTTAGAAGTCTTAATCGAGGAAAAACTGATTTTAGATGAGTTTGATAATTTAGGTGGTCAAATTCCTGAAATAGCGATCAAAAATGCAATTAGTGATGAAATCGAGGATATTTACAAAGGTGATGAGAGTCAGTTTTATGCCAAGCTAAAAGACAGTAAATTAACCTTAGAAAGCTACGAAAAAATCATTTACAAACGTATTGCTGTTCAAGCTCTCAAGTCACAACAGATGAACAAAATTTCACCACTCACTCCTGATGAATTGAGTGCTGAGTATCGTTTACTTAAATCAGAGCTTAGAGATGTAGCAGAGGATCAGGCTCAATTTGATAAAATCTATATACCAAAGCCCAATCAATATAACCCGAACTTATCAGCCCAAGCTCAACAACAAAAAGCTCAAGAGGTGATAGACAAACTTGAGCAAGGAGAAAATTTTGCTAGCTTGGCTAAGGAGTACTCTCAAGACAGTTATGCTAGTGCTGGAGGTAAATCACCTATGGTAAAGCGTAAGGATTTATCAAGAGAGTTTGGAGAACTTATATTTGATAATCCTCTCAACACAGTTATAGGACCTCTAGAAGACAAATTAGGCTATACGTTTATTAAGATTAACGAGCGCAAGTTAGCTCCACCTATGAGCTTAAATGAGGCTAAACCTATTTTAGAGAAACAAATCTCGATTAAAAAACGTAATTCATTTTTGCAAGATTGGCTCAAACAATTACGTGAAAAAGCTGATATTAATATTAAGCTATAACCTTAGCTCATTAGCTTATGTCGATAAAAATAGGCATCACAATTGGTGATCCAGCAGGCATTGGGCCAGAAATCATAACTAAAGCTCTCCAGTCAGAGGCTATTCCTGATGCGGAGTATATCATATATGGTTCAGCTCAAGGCGTAGAACTAGGAAAACCCAGTGCCACCAGTGCTGAAATTGCTCTAACAGCACTCGAAGAGGGTGCTGCAGCCTTAAAAAGTGGGGCTATTGCAGGCTTAGTTACAGCTCCTATTTGTAAGAAAAACCTCCAGCAAATTGGTTTTGACTTTCCTGGTCAAACAGAATTTATAGCTCAAAGGCTAAGTGTGAATGACGAGCCTTATTCAGTGGCTATGTGCATGACAGGGCAGCACCTCACTGTAGGATTAGTGACCATTCATGAAGCGGTGGCAAATGTAGCTTCATTGCTCACTCAAGATGAAATTGAGCGTACAGGCAGTTTACTAACTGAATTTTGCCTCAAGAAGGGGATATCTCAACCTCGTATCGCGGTGTTAGGTTTGAATCCTCATGCAGGAGAGCAAGGCTTATTTGGCATTGAAGAGCAAACTACCATTACTCCAGCTATAGTAAATTTAACTCAGAAATTTCCTCAAGCAACTATTTCTGGACCGCATAGCGCTGACACCTTATTTCATCAAGCTTATAGTGGGCAATATGACGCGGTTCTTTGTATGTACCATGATCAAGGTTTGATTCCTTTTAAGCTCGTTGATTTTGAAGAAGGTGTTAACGTCACTTTAGGATTACCCAGTCCTCGAACCAGTCCTGATCATGGGACAGCCTTTGATATAGCTGGCAAAGACATAGCTAACCCAAGCTCAATGATAGCTGCTATTAAATTGGCCTTTGATTTAGCTTAATAACTGCTATTTTAGAAAGGATATGCTAGAAAATGCATCAACAAGATGGTTTGATAGACTTTAAATAGCACTTGTTAACGCTAATTAACACAGGATGCACCAATTACACATACCTATTAAATGGAGAAACACTAAGCTTTGTAGTTTAGTTATAGCTAAGTGTTTATTGGGTATGGCTTTTATACTATGGCTGTGGTTGGTATTTGTGGGTGTTCCTGAGCCTTTAATTGATAGATTTAAAAAACAAGCAGAACAGAAGTTTAAAGCTAACATAGAAATTGGTAGCCTAAAGCTTCATTACCATTTAGGGGGATGGCACGCAGACGATGTACATCTCAGCTTACCTCTGCCTTACAAAGATGATTTAACTCTCGAGGTTTCTCTTGAAACCATTAGCTGGAAAGGTCGTTGGTTATCTAGAGAAGACTTTACTCAACGAGCTCGTTTAAAGCTAGGCAAAGCAAATATAAAGCTCACTGAAAGTAAGGATAAGGACAAAAACTGGCAATTAGCTAAACAGTTAGATTTAATTCTTATATGGGATATCGCTCAAGATGAGTTCCAGCTAGATTTACAAGCAGGAAAGGTTTTAGATATTAATTGTCGCCATATTATTATTAATGGTGGATTGAAAGAGCTCTTAAAAGACAACTCAGAAACAGCGGTAATGAGCGCTAATGCCCAATCTACTTTAAAGCCAAATACTATAAAAAAGCAGGATAAAAGTTTAATTGAGCTTCTTTCTCTTTATGAGCTTTATTTTAAAAAGTGGCAACTCGCTCAAAAAGAAATTTCCCTACAAGGAAGCTTAGAGTTATTATCATTCAAAGAAGCCAAGTTCAAAACTCAGGGCATACTGTTTGCTCAAGATTGGCTTATGAATAATGAATCTTTATTTAGTAAAGGTTATTGCCAATTTAGCGGCAATGAAACTTCTTTCATTATTGAAGAAATCTCGATTCAACAAAATTCAAAGGAATTACAAGCTCAAGCTGAACTTGATTTAGTAAATAAAAAAATTAATCTGCAAATAAAAAGTGATTTAGGTATTTCTAGTTATATTGATGATTTCTTTGCTGACAAATCTCCTTGGAATATTAAGGGTATTCAACAAGAGAACTTAGAGATTCAAGCTGATGCGAGTTGGGAAGATATATCTCAACTCATGCCTAGTCACTATACAGTCAAGGGCAGTGTATCTCTAGAAAACGGTTACCTAGATGACCTTCCTTTTAACTCATTAACCACTCAATTTCACTTCAAAGACAATCAAGGGATTTTACAAGATTTAACCTTAGTGGCTCAAGATGAAAAAGGTGTACTCACTTATTTAATAGGGCCAGAACAAGCTCAATATAAACTCGAATCATCGTTAAACTTTGCCTGGAGCCAATTACTATTAAAACCATTTAGTTTTAAACATTATTTAGATGCTTTTGCAGACACCAAAGCATCTAAAGTACAATTAACTGCCGAAGGATCTCGTTATCTACAAAAAAATATTTGGCAGACTCAAATGGATTTCAAAGCTAAAAATATTGAGTATTTGGATTTGAAATTATCAGAGCTAAAATCATCTATGGTATTTTCGCAAGATGAAGCACTTTATAATGAGGTGCTTTTAGCCGTAAGTCCTAGTGATGAACAAGCATCACAACCATATATGGAAAAAACTTGGCATCAATTTTGTAAAATAGATCAAGTCTCTCTGGATAGAAATACTCACATGTATCATATAAAAGGGCTCGAAGGGCAGATATTTCCGCGCTTGCTGATTAGTGCTCTCACTCAGTCACCAGCGGATTACCTCGATGATTATCAATTTAATAAACCTCCTTATATTCAATTTAATGGCCTTTTAGGTGTTGATGCTAAGAGTGATTGGTTAGCTCAAATTACACACGACCAAGAAGCTCAGATTCAGTTTGGCTCTATGGTCTTACCTATAGAGCAATTAAAGGTCAATATCTCACGCAAACAACAAGAATTAAAAGTATTCGATTTAGAAGCCAAACTTTGGGAAGGGGATGTGACAGGCACGGCCAAGGTGCATTTACCTGACTACAGCAAGCAAGTGAATGATTTATCATGGAGAGCCAATCTCAAAGCTCAAAATGTCACAGCCGCTAGTTTAAATGAGTATTTTAATTTTACCACCGCAGCTACAGGAGAAGGTTTGATTAATGCTAACCTGCAGCTGTATAATACCAGTGAGAAAAGTGAGTCATTGTTAGGCAATGGCTATATTGAATACAAAGAAGGCTCTTTATTTGCAGTCCCTATATTTGGACCTATTTCAACTATCTTATCTAAAATGACAGGGAGTAAAAATATGGGCTACCAACAATCAACACGATCTAATGCCTCGCTAAGTATAGTCAATAATCGTATCTATGTTCAAAGATTAGATCTGCGTACCAATTCTTTTAAATTTCAAGGAGATGGTATTATAGAGTTAGAAAGCCCTTACCAGTCTGAAATTGTGATTTCAACAGAGACGCGAGGATTGCTCAATATACTCAAATACCCTTTAACACCACTTACCAAGTTTCTTACCTTTAAAGGTAGTGGTGCTTTAAAAGAAATTAAATGGGGAATTTCTCCGCTCAATAATACAAGTTATGCTATAGAGTCTCCACTACTGCCAAGTATGCAAGAGTTCACTCAACAAAATCAAAAAACACTTAACAAAACCTCAGCTTATGAAACAACAATCTCCAACTAAAATACTTATCCTAGGAGCTTCTGGGCTCATTGGTAGTTCTTTAATCAAAAAATTTACCGACATGGGGCAGTCTGTTGTCGCTGTTTCCCGCAGTTATCAATCCCAAACAAGTAATGCCCAACTGACATGGATTGATTTAACTCCTGCGAGCCTTGAGCAAGCTCTCAATCAAGGAATAGATGTGGTGATTAATTTAGCTGGTGAGACCATCACCCAAGCCTGGACTAAAGAAAACTGGCAGAGATTCGAAACTAGTCGTATTGATCTCACGCAAATGTTGGTCACCGCTATTGAGAAAACTCCAGCAGAGATGAGACCTAAACAACTTATCAATGCTTCTGCGATTGGCTATTACGGTGATACAGGGCAAAAAATAACTACAGAAAGTGCAAAGCCAGCCACTAATAATCCTCTAGCTCAATTATGTGTCGATTGGGAGCAAGCAGCTCTACGAGCTGAATCATTAGGGCTTAAAGTGGCGGTCATACGTATTGGCTTAGTACTCGGTAAAGAAGCTAGAGCATGGAAAATGCTCAAGCAAGTCTTTAAGCTAGGTATAGGCGGGCGACTTGGCAGTGGGAAGCAAATTATGGCTTGGATACATCTCGATGATGTCACTGACTCTATTTTACATATCATAGATAATGAGCTAGCCGGTGCTTATAACTTTGTGAGTCCACAAGCAGTGAGCAATCAAGAGTTTACTGAAGTTCTGGCAGCGGCAGTCAACCGTTGGGTGTTTTTGCCCGTACCTGAGTTCGCACTTAAGCTTAAATACCAAGGGTTTGAACAAGTATTATTGAAGTCGCAGAATATCATACCTCAAGCGCTCATAGATTCAGGCTATGAATTTAAGCATACAGATTTAAAAATTGCTTTTGAGAGTTTGCTAGATTAAAACTTCATTATGAAAAAGCTCCATTTCTATTTACTTTCGTTGTTATTCACTCCAATAGCCATAGCAGCAGAAGCAGTATCAGAGAAGAAACTCACCATTGATGAGCGCATTAATGAGGCTTTTGCTCCTATTGTAGAGAAAATATTTGAGGTGCTTTTTTACCCTGTTCAGATTGGAGAAGCCCAAGCTCCTATCATTTTACTATGGTTAGCAGCTGCGGGTATCTTTTTTACTCTATGGTTTAAATTTATCAATTTACGCATCTTCAAGCTCGCGTTTAATACCTTACGCGGTAAATACAGTGAGGAGGATGCAACAGGGGAGATCTCTCATTTTCAGGCGTTAACCTCTGCACTCGCAGCCACGGTTGGGTTGGGAAACATTGCAGGTGTTGCTATTGCTATAGGTAAGGGTGGACCAGGTGCTGCTTTTTGGATGGTTTTAGCTGGATTCTTAGGTATGACTACCAAATTTGCAGAATGTACTCTAGGTGTCAAATACCGTAGTGTACAAGCTGATGGGACAATTGTAGGAGGTCCTATGTTTTATATTAAAGAAGCCTTCAATCGGATAAAAGTAGGTTGGTTGGGTAGTGTGTTTGCCTTTATTTTTGCGGTATTTTGTATTGGAGCTACTTTTGGTGCGGGTAATATGTTTCAGGCTAATCAAGCCTCTTCTCAGATTGCTCACTTGCTCAAGCTACCTGTAGGTAGTGGTTGGGTTTTAGGTCTTATTTTTGCCGTATTAGTGGGGTTAGTGATTATTGGCGGTATTTCTCGAATTGCTAAAGTTACAAGTAAATTAGTGCCTTTAATGTGTGCGATTTATCTGCTCATGGGAATTGTTGTTCTTATCGCTCATGCTAGTGAATTAGGCTCCGCTATTGGCATTATTTTTGAACAGGCCTTTAATCCTAATGCTGTCGTAGGCGGTGTGTTGGGAGTTTTGCTTATCGGGTTACAACGTGCTTCATTCTCTAATGAAGCCGGTATAGGTTCCGCCCCTATTGCCCATGCTGCTGTTAAGACTAACCATCCAGCAAGTGAGGGAGTTGTCGCTGCTATGGGGCCATTTATTGATACCATTATTGTATGTTCAATGACGGCCTTGGTTGTTGTGGTTACTGGTGCTTACCAAATTGCTGGCGTCGATGGTGTCACTATGACATCTAAGGCTGTTAGCAGTGTTAGTGGTAGCTTTGAGGTTATTTTAGGAGTAGCTGTAGTCTTATTTGCTATATCAACGATGATTTCATGGTCTTATTATGGACAGCAGTCATGGCGCTATATCTTTGGTTGCAATCAGAGTGCAGAGTACACCTATAAAATACTTTTTTGCTTATTCATTATTATTGGTTCTGCTATGAAAATAGGCTCTGTACTCGATTTCTCAGATGCTATGCTATTTGGTATGTCTATACCTAACATTATTGCCGTAGTTATCCTTGTCCCTGTGGTTAGTCTTGAGTTCAAAAAATACTTAGCTTACACCAAAGAAAAGGATGCTAAATAATAGAGGTCAGTTAACTATTTTTGCATGTGGTATTGCCCTGTTTTTTTCTGGGTGCAGTGAGTCTCAATCGCAGAAAAAAGAATCTTATTTAGATGAGGCAACCACCACAAGTATAGATGCTGCCTCAGCATTTCTTAGAGAAGACGTTAATTATGTAGGAGTTGATACTTGTAAACAGTGTCATTCTCAAGAGTTCGAAGACTGGCAGAACTCACATCATGATCAAGCAATGAAAGTAGCTGATGCTACGACCGTCCTTGGCGATTTTACTCATAACAATCGTTTTGAGCATGCTGGCGTTCAATCCGTCTTTAATTTGAAGGATAATAAATATTGGGTAACCATCACGGAACCAAATTCCACTCCGCAAACTCATGAAATTCTCTATACTTTTGGAGTTGAACCATTGCAACAGTATTTAGTCCAAACTGATGGTGGTAAATTACAAGCCTTAACCATCTGCTGGGATAGCCGCCCAAAAGAAGAGGGTGGGCAACGTTGGTATCACTTGTACCCTGACATCCATCAAGCTCAAGACCCTATGCTGCATTGGCAGGGTGCCTTTTTTAATTGGAACCGCCAGTGTGCAGACTGCCATAGCACAGGTTTAAAGCGTGATTATAATGATAGTCTTAAAGAGTATCACACAACTTTCACCGAAATCAATGTTTCTTGTGAGGCCTGTCATGGTGCTGGAGCTGAACACGTCAATTGGGCTAAATCAGTAGGTAATCAGAATTACAGCAAAGATGAATTTAAAAATCTCACAGCCAAAGATATGGGGCTCAATGTTGATTTTTCAGCTAATGAGAAAGGGTTTTGGACTGTAGATCCAGAAACGAAAAAGCCAAAACGCTCAGAACCTCTTGTCAACTACGCTGAAACCCAAACTTGCGCGGCTTGCCACTCACGTCGTGGAGCACTTGAGGATACAGGGGATATGACCAGTAATGACAAGAGCGGTTATCATGATAAATTTGAATTAAGCTTATTGCAGGAAGGTCTCTACCATGATGATGGGCAAATTCTTGATGAAGTCTATGTTTATGGCTCATTTATCCAAAGCAAAATGCACCACAAAGGAGTCCGCTGTACTGATTGCCATAACCCACACAGCAACCAACTCAAATTACCAGTTACTCAAGTCTGTTTCCAATGTCATGCGCCCAATGAGTACAACACACCTAAGCATCACCAACATGCCTCAGAGGTCAACTGTGTGGACTGTCACATGCCAGAAAGGCATTACATGGTCGTGGACGGCAGAAGAGACCATAGCTTTAGGATTCCTCGCCCTGACTTAACTGTCAAATACCAGACTCCTAATGCTTGCCAAACTTGTCACAACCAAGAGAGTGACCATGCTTTGTCAGATGAACAACTCAGCGAAAAATTCCATGATTGGACAGGAGGTAAGTATAAAGGTGAGAACCTTTTGAACCTCATTCAACAAAAAGACAGAAAACTCCACTTTTCCGAATTACTAGCTCCAGCAAAAACTAATCCAGAGCAGTCACCCCAGGCACTCATTGCCTTGATTCAAGATACTTCTCAACCTGCTATCGCTAGAGCTACAGCATTGAATAACTGGGGAGGGTTGGTGCAAGCTGCTTTAGATATTAGAGTTTTACAGCCTTGTTTAGACGATGAGAGCCCTTTGGTACGTGCTGCGGCCATTGGTTCTCTAAATGCGGTTAATAGCTCTCAAGTTATCAAATTTGCAGTAGAAGGCTTAGAAGATAAGGTTAAAATCGTACGCTTGGCGGCGACTCGGTTCTTGCGTCAAGTACCACGCCAACAAATGACCAGCACAGAATGGCGCAAATTCCTCGTAGGTTTAGATGAATTTAAAGCCTTGCAAGCCATTCATCTCGATAAAGCTGCAGGGCATTTAACCCTAGCCTACAGTGCAGAACAAGCGGGACAATTAGATCAAGCGGAACAGCATTATTTAAGAGCTATCGAACTCGAGCCTTACAATTTCATTGCTTATCTCAATTTTGCTGAATTTCATTACACAAAAGGGGACTTAATTCAGAATTTGACATACCTAGAAAAAGCATTAGAAGTCGCAGAGTTAGAAGATACAAGTTACGGTGTTGCTGCAGATGCGATGGGGCGTTATCATATTCGTAACAAGGATTATACTCAAGCGATGCCTTGGCTACAATTAGCGGCGCAAAAACAACCTAATAATGCGAATGCTCAGTACTTCTACGGTGTGGCTCTAGATAGTCAGGCTACATGGAAGCAGGCAGAAGAGTACTTACTCAAGGCCATTGAGTTAGCACCTTACAATCAAACGTACAGACAAGGTTATCAAGCTTTAAAACAGCAGCAAGAGCAGAAAAACACCCCATAAATCTAAGCTCTATGAAAAAACTTAACTTGTTATTACAGTTTCTAGCTCCTTATATTTATATTATTCTTTAAGCCTCGATTTTTATCATTACTATCTAGACACAAAAAAGCCTGCTAATAAAAACATTAGCAGGCTTTTTATTTGGATAAGTAACTCAATGACTAAGCAAGGATGCTCTTGCCAGTTGAGAGTAAGTCATCACAAGCTAATTTGAGACGCTCACACAAGCCTAATTCAGCTTTTTTGAGGTAGCTACGAGGGTCGTACTGACCTTTGACTCCTACTTCGCCGTCTATTTTAAGCACACCTTCGATGTTGCTACAGATATGAGTGACAATAGGGCGGGTGAAGGCATATTGTGTATCTGTATCAATATTCATTTTGATTACACCGTAATCAAGAGTCTCTCTGATTTCGCTGAGTTCAGAACCTGAACCACCGTGGAAAACCAAATCCATTTCTGCATCAGCACCATACTTTGCCATCACAGCTTCTTGACCTGCTTTGAGAATTTTAGGGTCGAGCTTAACCGCTCCTGGTTTGTAAGCTCCGTGCACATTACCAAAAGTAGCAGCAAAGATATACTGACCAAGGCCATCTAAACCTTCGTATACAGCTAACATGTCTTCTGGTGAGGTGTAGAGCTTGTCAGCTGGAAGTTCTGAATTATCAATACCATCTTCCTCTCCACCTACAACGCCAGCTTCGATTTCTAAAATAATACCAAGTTCTGCACACTTTTTAAGCCATTTTTGAGAAAGCTCTATATTTTCCTCAAGTGGTAACTCAGAGGCATCTAGCATATGTGATTGAAAGAGGGTAGTTGTAGCGCCACTGGCTAAACGCTCTCTTGACGCTTCGACGAGTGGCCCTAAAAATGAATCAGCTTTGGCTGGTTGGCAATGATCTGTATGTAACGCGATGAGTACATCGTATTTCTCAGCAAGCCTGTGTATGGCTTCAGCAAGGACAATCGCTCCAAAAGCCTCATCAGCAACGGCTGTGCCTGAGGCAAATTTAGCACCACCAGTTGACACTTGGATGATTCCGTCTGATTTTTGTTCTGCAAAGGCACGTAGTGCGCCACTTGCTGTAGTTAGTGAGGTTACATTGATAGCTGGATAAGCATAACCTTCATCTTGAGCTTTTTTAAGCATTTGAGCATATTGCTCTTTTGTTGCGATAGGCATAATAATGTGGAGCTGAATTTAAGATTAATTCTACGATTTGAGAATAATCATTGGCGCTCCCGACAGGACTCGAACCTGTAACCTACGGATTAGAAATCCGGTGCTCTATCCAATTGAGCTACGGAAGCAAACCAAGTGCGTGGACTATACCTATATTATGGAAATTGGGTCAATCTTTTTATGTTAATTTATCGTTTATCAAACAGTCTAATTATAAAAATAGCAGGGTTGCTAAAAAAGAGTTTAATAAATTCTCTTATAAGTCTGTTTTTCAATATATTTATAAAGTCTAACAATAAATGTAATGCAACATTAAATATTTATTTAATGTTGCATTACATTGGGGTTATTTAATTCTTAGCCTTATTGTATATTAAAGCACTTCAAACACTCGATTACATTGGGAATTTTAAATTAGACCTTTATACTGCCTTATTTTTTAAATAAGGCTTTAAATTAGCTGTGGCCTAATTATCTATAGCTACGGCTCGACCATCTTGATAAACGACCACCTTAATATTTTGTTTTTTAAGTTCACTCACTAGTAAAGCTTTGTTTGCAGAGAACTCTTGTTGTGGTCGTGTATATTGCCAAGTACTAATATCTATCTTTGTATTTTTGCTTTTATTCAAATTAATTTTTTCAATATCTTCATTAAACACAGTCAAGGTTAATGGAAAAATCTTATTTTCATTTTCATATGTCATTAATAAATATTTCAATTGTTTGCCATTATCAATTCTAGTTGTAAGCTCCTGATGCTTATAAAACTTTAATACATAGGGAGAAATCATGAAGCCAATGAAACAGATGAAACTTGAAATTGCGATCACGCTTACTTTAAGTGCTTTTTTCATAGGTTTATTCATATCAAACACTATTTCAGCGAGGTACCAAAAGGATAACAAGTTAATTTTAACAAAGCAGATGACATTACTCGCTGTTTATTTTATAGTGTTTTTCCCATATGATGAATATTGATTTAAGCCTTAAGCAAGAAACCAACCTGTCGCCACAGATGCAGCAGTTTTTTGCTATTTTGCAGGCCAATAATCAAGAATTAGGTCAGCTCATTGCTCAAGAGATTACTGTCAATCCTGTGCTTGAGTATCAAGCAGATAAAGCTGATACATCAACCAATACAGATGATTTTAATACTGATATTGATGGCGATGATTGGGGTGATAATGAATCAAAATTTGATACTTCTGAAGACAATTCGTTTTTAGACTGGGGCGATGTCGATGGTGAGTCTCGTGAGCAAGAAATTACTCGCCCTTCTAGCTCAAATGCTGAGCAAAGTTTTAATGACTCCTCTTTTGACTTTGCCTATAGCTCAATCTCTGCGAATCCATCTCTACAAGAGCATTTAACGCAGCAGGTTAAAACGCTTAATTTGGAGCCTGAACTCGTCGAGAATTGTAGCTACCTTATTGGTTGTCTTGATGATCGTGGTTATTTTGATGAAGATGCTGATTCTTTAGCTAAAAACATCACTCATAAAACACTTTTTGAGCCAGCTTTGGCTATTATTAGAAATCTAGATCCTGTAGGTGTTGGGGCTTTTGATTTGCAAAGTTGTCTTATTATTCAATTAGAAACATTGATTAGTACAACGGACAGTTTAACTGATAAGTCCGCTATTCAATTAGCTTATAAAATAGTCAAAAACGAGTTTGATAAGCTCTCTAAGCATCAATATGCAGCCTTGAGCCAAGCTATAGGCGCTAGTGAATCAGATTTAGAAGCGAGCTTAGCTCTGATTCGCACATTAAATCCCGCCCCTGGATTAGTTTATGAATCAAATAGCTCAACAGAGTTCTTGGTGCCTGATATTCATTTAAAATGGCAAGAAGATGGTGGATATAAATTAGAGCTAGATCAGGATTTGATATCACAATTGACGATAAATCAGCAGTATAAGCAATTAGCGCTGAGCCCTCATGAGTCCGCTGAATCTATTAAGTTTCTCAAAAGCCAGGTGCAAAATGCCAAATTTTGGATGTATGCTATCAATCAGCGCCAACAAACACTACTAACTATTGCGCAAGTCATAGTTGAGACGCAGTTACACTATTTAAAAGGCATTGGCCCTTTAGTTCCTTTGAGTATGCAAGATATCGCTTCCCAACTAGATATTCATCAAACGACTGTTTCTAGGAGTCTCGTTGCTAAGAGCCTTAAAACTGCTGATCATATATATCCGCTTAAATCTTTACTATCTAAGGCTTATCAGCTTAAAAGCGGTGAGCATATACCCTTAGACACTATTTTAGTTAAAATTAAACAGTTAATTAGTAAGGAAAGCCCCCTTTCTCCTGTTTCTGACAAAAAAATAGCTGAATTACTCAGCCAACTAGGTTATGACATCCCCGTAAGAACAGTGAGCCATTATAGAGAAAAACTTGGATACTTACCTGCTCATTTAAGAACCACTCGCTAAATATGTTAACTCTAATTTTAAAACATAAATATTACATAGCGGTTGTACTTAATATCTCTATGATATGCATCGCTTGGATTAATTGGCATGGAGTCTCTCAAATCTTTGAAACCCCAGAAAACATTAAATCCTACACCTGGTTAAAAGCCGTTAATCAAGAGCCTAAACTCATAACCTTTAAACAATCAGCGTTACCTAAGGGCGAAATATTAAGAGCTGAACAGCTTTATTCTATTTCACAAAATTTAATAAATGATCCCGAGCAACTGCAAGCTATTAACACCTACTTAAAACATCATTATTTAACCAACTACCAAACTCTAAACTCAGTGAATTATCTCGCGGGTAACTACCGCGTTACAGCGATTAGGGAACTCAATCAAGATGATTGGATAACCCAAGGGTTAGCCATAGATTTACAGGCCATTGAGCTCATTCACGAACAATTGACTTCTAATTGGGTTAATTATCCATTACAAGCCACTTTACTACTGCCTTTTACAAAACCTGCTGAAATTCAATTAGAGGCAGGCTCAGATATAGCACTCAGAGCCTCTCAAGCTATTAGCTTAGTCCATTTCAGCCTACCAAAACAAGATTCTAGTACTACAGAATCCATTAACAACTTTACCCCTAAAGTTATTGCAATACCAATAGCTCAACATCTAAATTTCACTGGGCAAACCAAGCTTATATCTGTAACACCCGCCAAGGAACTCAATATACAAGCGTTCAGCGCCAACTAATCCTCTCCCCTATGATTTCCATATCTAATTTAAGCATTCAATACGGTGAGCGATTTCTTTTTAAAGATGTCGCCTTTGCCTTGCCTCCTAAACAAAAAATGGCCTTAGCGGGTAAAAATGGAGCAGGTAAATCTACTTTAATGAAGTGCTTAGCCGGCGTTGAAGAGCCGAAAACTGGCAAGATTGAATCTCCTCAAGGGTTTAAAACTTGTTACCTCCCTCAAGAAGGGATTCACCGCTCTGGAATTACGGTCTATGACGAAGTCCTCAGTGGGTTTGCCCAAGAAGTGGCTACACAAAAAGAAATCGATAAATTAAGCGAGGAACTCCAACATTTAGATAAAAGCTCGGAGCAATATTTAGAGCATCTACAGCTTATTGGTGAATTAGAACTCGATCAAAACACTCAGAATCTCCACCAAATTAAACCTAAAATAGAATCGATTCTCTTTGGCTTAGGCTTTAGTAAAGCAGATTTATCCAAAGATTGTTCTGAATTTTCAGGGGGCTGGCAAATGCGTATAGCCTTGGCCAAAATTTTAGTACTCGAACCAGATTTACTCCTGCTCGATGAACCAACTAACCACTTAGACATTGATACTCAATATTGGTTAGAAAATTATTTAAAAGAATTCAAAGGAGCATTACTTCTTATTTCGCACGATCAAGGTTTATTGGACACCTTATGCACCAAGACCTTGGCTTTGCATCACGGGCGAGCTGAAATCTATCACGGTAACTACAGTTTTTATCTAAAAGCTTACGTAGAACGCAAAGAGATTCTTAAAAAGCAAGCAGCAGCTCAACAAAGAGAAATAGAGAAAATCCAACAGTTTATTGATAGATTTAGATCCAAAGCAACTAAAGCTGCTCAAGTCCAAAGTCGTATCAAACAACTGGAAAAAATAGAAATTATAGAAATTGAAGATGATGAAAGTTATATGCAATTTCATTTTGCCAAGCCCCCTTCTTGTTCTCATCATTTATTAAAAATGCACAAAGGCTATAAAGCTTACGGGGAGAAAAAGATTTTAGAAGATTTTGATTTTGAGTTAACCTTTGGTGAGCATATAGCCTTAGTTGGAGCCAATGGCGCAGGTAAATCAACTTTTTGTCGACTAGTTTCTCAACAAGAATCTCTAGACCAAGGCGATTTAGAAGTGAGCGCCAAAGTAGCTATAGCTTACTTTTCTCAAAATCACGTAGATGAACTGGATCCTAATTTAACTGTCTTAGAAACTGTAGAATCAAGCGCTGCAGCAGAACAACGCCCTCTTGCTCGTAGTTACTTGGGCTGCTTTCTGTTCCAAGGAGATGACGTTTTTAAGAAAATTGGCGTACTTTCGGGTGGTGAGCGTTCACGTGTAGCTCTGGTTAAAATGCTTATGCAGCCAGCTAATTTACTAGTTTTGGATGAACCCACTAACCATTTAGATATTATTTCCCAGCAAATTTTGCAACAAGCCCTACAAGAATACCAAGGCAGTATTATTATTGTTTCTCATAATAGAGACTTTTTAGACCCTATTGTGAGTAAAACTATTGAATTTAGAGCTCATGAATCACCACGTATTTTTCATGGTAATTTAACCTACTATTTAGATAAGCGCCAACAAGAACAATCTCTAGCAACTACTACACAGAAAACAGCTGTAGCAACAGCTAAGCCAACAACCTTAGTCAACCAATCGGCAACAGTGAACCCTACTACCGGCAAAAAACTCTCTCCTAAAGAGTTGCGCAAACTCAGAGCCGAGGCTCGAGCCAAGGAAAAGAGCAGCAAACTTACTATAGAAGTAGTTGAGTCCAATATCTTAGAGCTAGAAAATACAGAAAAAGAGCTGAATGAAAAACTAGCGTCCTCTGATTTACATAAAGATACACAGCAATTACAATTAATCTTGAAACAGCATGCTGATGTAAAACAAAAACTAACAGCGGCCTACACTCAATGGGATAAACTCTCTGTATAAATTTGTATTTTCATTTGTATTAAAATAAAAAAAAGCTGCTCACGCTTAATGAGCAGCTTTTTTGCTTAATAAGTATTCTATGAAAATTATTCAGAAGCCAATATGGTAAATGTTTCTTCAAGCTCCTGCTTAATTTGAGCAATATACTGATCCACTTCTTTATTAACAATTGATTGATTAATATCTATAAATTCGGTCAGTTTAGCTGGAGCTGCACTAGTTTCTGGAGCTAAATAATAAGTAGACAATTGATTAAGCTCTTCGAGAGTGAAAGCTTTTGCATAAGCTCTTGCAAATTGCCTTTTCCATTTTATGGTTTTCATTTGCTCAACACTTTGAGCAATTGTTTTTTCAATATTTTTTTGATTTATATAAACTTCTGCCGGGGTAAGTCTACTATCAGCAAGATTTGTATTAAGGTTAGGAACTTTTATATTTTCCATAACCTTAGCATTTTCTACTAAAAGTAGAGCAGATTTTATTTTAGGCTCTCGATCTCCAGCCAATGATATATTAATACAAAAAGCACTAATTAAAATAAGAATTAATCTATACATATTTTATAAAATATATATGTAGAAATATCATTATACAAGTTCTAAATTTGTATGAACTCTGTTTTTTTTTGAGTTAATTAAAACTAATTAATAACTGTTTTTACTGTGTTTTTACTATAATCCCAGAAGTTGACTTCTGCATTTTGAGTTCTAAACCTTAAGGTTTTCTTATCTAGATTGTGATGAGTTTCTATGTGACGAACCGTGCCAAAATTAACTCGCATCAGCACTGATGAAGTAACGGCTGTTCTATCCTTGATAATGACGCCTTTTAGCAGAGAGCTATCCAAAATACCTGTCGCTGTAAATAAAATATTTTTGCCTCTAGCTAGATCACGAGATAAAAACACTTGGTCTATTCTATCTTCCCAACCTTCATCAATGAGGAATTTTCTCTCATCTTCATCAATAACCCAAATTTTAGCTTGTAAACCACCACCTAAACAGCGCATACCCGCTGCAGAGAGCACACATTCTGGGCTACCTCCAATTCCCATATATAAATCAACACCTGAATCAGGCAATGCAGGTGCAAGAGCAGCTGTAATGTCACCATCGGTAATCATGCGTAAGCTGGCACCTAGATTTCTAATAGCGTCAATAATGTATTGATTTCTAGGGCGATCAATTACCATGACTAACATATCTGTGACATTTTTATCTAAAATTTTAGCCACAAGTTTAATCGTATCTTCTGGGTCAGCATCAACACTTAGTGGTAAACTAGGGTCTTTGACAAACGCATCACGGACTTTTTGACCGTAAGCTAGTTTATTCATATAGAAAGCAGGAACATCTAATAAAGCTGGCTCTGTATCGCCTTCTGCACGTAGTGCTGCTGCTATACAACTAATCGCATTAGGCAAACCTTTGCCTACGTTTGATGTACCATCAACAGGATCTAACGCAATATCGAACTTAGGGTAACCATCCCCCTGCATACCAACTTTTTCTCCTTTGAATAAACCTGGGGCGTTATCTTTAATACCTTCACCAATAGCTATTTCACCATCAATAGGCATCAAGTCAAACATACCTCTAATTGCGTCACAGGCCGCATCATCCGCTAATTCTTTTTCACCACGCCCAATCCAAGGAAAGGCAGCAAGAGATGCCGCTTCTGTAGTTCTAACAAAGTCAAAGCCTATACTTCTTTCAAAATCTTGATTTAACATGTCAAAAAGCTAGGGCAAAAAGACTAATTATGCAACCTTCTACTTCCAGTTTTTCATAATTCACAAAAGTGTTTAGTGATTTTTCATCTTTTCTTTCCTACTATTTACTTTTTAGAAAAAATCAGCTATTAACTACGTTAACCCTAGCATGATGATGAGACCTATATACTTACTTTTAACTACCTTAGTTTTCCATGCTTTTGCAGAAACGGAGACAAAAAATCAAGCTGAAAACACTGATTCTCAAGATATAGCTAAAGTAACTGAAACTGTAACCTCTGACACTACAAACTCTGACACTGAAGTTGATCCTGCAATGACCCAAAAAGAAGTGCTAAAAAAAATGCAAGAAGCAGTACAAGCACTTAAGAGTCAAAACTCTATAAAGTCTGAACAATTTAAAGCATCACTGAGAGACCAAGAGGAAACCATTGCTAAACTTAAACTTGAGCGTACACTACTCGAAGAGAAATTAAAATTAGAACAACTACAAATCCAAGCTGAACATCAAAAAGAAATTCAATTACTCAAAAACGAAAAAGAGCTCAATGATATCAAACTCGCAAAAAGCCAAGCTGAAACAACGATTGCTTTAAATGAGGCTAAAATTGAAGATGTGACTTCTCAGAGTGACTTTAAAGCTATCCAAGCAGAGTTAGCCACTTTGAAAATGGAGCAAAAGCAACAGTATTTTGCTAAAACAAAAGCCACTTATTTAGATGACCCTCTCTTAGAAAATGGCACTCTAGTTATCTCAGATAGGCGTATCCCACTTAATGGTGTGATTAGTTATGAAACTGCTAATTTCATCACAGAGCGTATTGCTTTCTTTAATAACCTTGATAGCAACAAACCTATTTTTATTGTTATTGATGCGTCACCAGGTGGCTCTGTTATGGCGGGCTTTAGGATACTTAAAGCTATGGAAGGCAGCAAAGCTCCTGTATACACTGTAGTTAAATCGTTTGCAGCCTCTATGGCAGCAGGTATTACGACCCTTGCTGATAAATCTTATGCCTACCCTAACGCTATTATTTTACATCATCAAATCCTTACCTTCACTTATGGTAACTTAACTGACCAACGAGAATCTCTAGAGACACTCGAAGAATGGTGGAGAAGACTAGCTACACCTATAGCCAAGAAAATGGGCATTACCCTTGATAACTTTATTGAGCGTATGTATGCCGAGACTAAGTCTGGTGACTGGGATGAATTTGCTGATGAAGCACAAAAACTCAAGTGGGTAGATTATATTGTAGACCATATTGAAGAAACATCTGTACTCGTTCACCCAGATCATCAAAACGAGTTAGCGATAGCTATCAACCCTGGTCAACCAACTCCTCAACGCAGACAGTATCAGTCAGTATTAGGATCCTATCCAGATCGCGGACCACGTGAATTGCCACAACTCTTTCCTTACGATTGTTTCTACCTTCACAATCCAGATAATTACTACAAAGCTCAATAAAACTTATGAAAAATTACCAAGATAAAGGATTATTAATTGTTGGGCATGGCTCAACTGAAAACCCTGATTCATCAAAACCCTATTTAGACCATGCTCAATATATTAGAGAGCAAGGGATATTCAAAGAGGTTCATTGCTGTTTCTGGAAAGAAGAGCCATCATTAAGAGAGGCTGATTATCTCTTTGAATCAGATGAAATTTACGTTGTACCTGACTTTATCAGTGAAGGTTATTTTACTCAAGAGGTCATACCTCGTGAGCTAGAACTAGAAAACCGTACACAACAGCGCCACGGCAAAACCTATCATTACTGCGACCCTGTAGGTATTCACCCCTCTATGACAGATCGACTTTTAGAAAGAGCTGACAAAGACTCTAAGGACGAATTACTTGAAAACTGCACATTAATCGTTGTCGGTCACGGTACAGGGCTTAACAAAAACTCTATTAAATCTATCCAAGACCAAGTTGAGCTTATTAGGCAAACAGGCAAATTCCACACCGTACTCGACGCCTACATGGAGCAAGCCCCTTTCATTAAAGATTGGAGCGAAATTTCTCCCACAGAAACTGTGATTGTAGTCCCCTTCTTTATCGCTGATGGTTTACACAGTTACCAAGATATCCCTGTCATGCTCGGCATGCAAAAAGACGAAGGGCTAGCAGCTAGCCAAAGAAGTGTCTTTAGAAATAACCCCTACTACTTACAATCTAAAACCTTGTACTTCTGTAGCTCTATTGGAACAGACCCACAATTAGGCGAAGTTATCCTTGAACAAGTAAGCCATTTTGATAAAAATTATCTAAACAAAAAGATCTCTCTAGCTGTTCCTGTCTAAAGCCTCACTATCATTTATTATGTCAATTTACACAGACTATTTAACCCAAGCCATGCAAAATGGCTTCACTCAAATTGGACAAGTCACCTTTGAGCCACATCATGATAATTATGTGATTTATCACCAATCTGATGCCTCAAAAGCTATTGATGAACTTGACTTGATAACTGATGAAGAAGCCTTGCAAGCTATCACAGTATGGGGAACAGATGGCGAATACCGCTTTCTCAAGGGTTCAACGACTCTAAAATCAGGTTGGTATTATATCGCCACTGATTTGACTAGCTTGGTGAGCGCCTTACAAGTGATTTACCCTGCTTGTATTTCATTACTCCTAGCCCACGACAATAAGACAATTCGTAGTCAGTCTTTATTCGGTAAGCTGTCTAGACAAACAGGCATGTATGGTCGCACCAAGAATATTTCGCAAGAAGGAGCGACTAAGCTCATTGCTGAAGCTTGCAAAGCACCTAGCTGTGACAAAGTCTGTCTCTGGACTTATGATCAAGAATTTAAACAGATGCCACAAGCTCCTGTAGCGCCGCAACTCCCCCTAATCTGCCAAGAGCCTTGTAACCATCTAGTCGCTAGCTGCCGCCCTATTGTCAAACAAGAATGGGAAGCCTCACAAGCAGCTCAAGCCTAAACTTAATTTAATAGTTTTTATGATACTAGCTAAACGCTATACTTCTAACTATCTGCTAAGCCGACTTTTGCCCATATGCTTGATAGTGATCAGTATGAGCCATCTGACTCTAGCAGATATTAATACTCTTAAAGCTGAGCTTAAGCCCTACCAAAAACTCACTCGCCAAGAACTAGCAAATAAAGTCATCAACCATCCTAATATCGGACTATCTAAGCTCCACACCAATGGTATCAAAGATGCTGCGACACCGTATTTAAATGTAGTTGATTTTGGTCTAGGTAAACCTGCAAAACTTAGTAGTTATGGTAGAGCTCCAGGTGGCTCAACCGAAATTAGTGAGGTTTTACTCCAAGTGATGCTAGCCCTTGCACATCGTGGGTTTAAATTTAGAGTGACTGAAATTGCAGGCGGACAGCACTCTTACAGCTCTAGGCATTATTTAGGTTTAGCTTTTGATATCAATGAACTTAATAACCGCCCCGTAAACAACCGAAACCCTTACTACAAAAGGTTCATGGCATTATGTAGAAAATTAGGCGCCACCGAGGTACTAGGTCCAGGTGATGCTGATCATTCTAATCATATACATCTAGCATGGCCTAGATCATTGGTTCAACAATACAGCAAAAGCAAAGACAGCAATTTCAATAGCTAATTCATTTTCTCATTATACATTATACTTATTATGTTAACTACTCTCACCACACAGGAAGAAGTTATGTTTTTTGATACTGACTGTGGTCAAGTTGTGCACAACCTTGCTTACTTACGTATGATTGAAACTTGCCGTACCAAACTCGCCTCTGCACTAGGCATGGACTTAGTGAGCATGAGTGAAACCAAGGAGTTTCCTGTACTGGTTAACACTGATATTAATTATATCAAACCAGCTAAACTAGGGGACACTATAGAAATCCATGGCAAACTCACTGAAGTTGGACGAGTCAAATTTTGGTTCGAGTTCGAAATGAGAGAAAAAACTACGAATACCCTGCTCATCACTTGCAGACAATGTCTAGCACTGGTTAAAATGCCCGAGGGCAAACCACTACGCGTGCCTCAGTACCTTAGGGAGCTGTTGTAAGCCTCTAAATCATGAGATTTTTTTTAAAGTTATAAAATATTACTTCGCTAACGCTCACATGATTAAAAGTACTGAAACTCCTTTTACCATAGGCTGTGCTACTCCTTCATTAGGTATGACAATACCTAATATCAGTCTAGCCTTGCCTATGAAAAAACTAGATTTCAGCTCATAATTCATATACTTTCAACAGCCCCCTTAGAGACATCTCTTTATAATATAATGCAACAAACGTTTCTTAGCCCTGCTAAAATCAATCTTAATCTAGGTATTAAGGATGTAAGCAGAGCTGATGGCTTTCATGAGCTAGAAACCCTTATCGCCAAAGTCAATTTATATGATGAACTAACATTCACTCCAGCTGATAACTATCAGCTAAGCTTCGCGGATAATACATTACAACTTTCAGAATCCGACTGCTCTATTGAGGACAACCTCATCACCCAAGCTCTACGCCTCTGGGAACAAGCAACAGGGCTAACGGCTCTTTACCATATCCATGTAACTAAGCGTATCCCCCATGGCGCAGGATTAGGCGGAGGCAGCAGCAACGCCGTCACCACACTCAAAGCCCTCAATGAGCTAAATAATAAACCTCTCACAGACGAAAAGCTCCTAGAACTCGCCAATCAACTAGGCTCAGACATGGCGTGCTTTATGACCCAAGGACTTGCACAATGCACAGGACGTGGCGACATCAGCACTCCCTACCACATCGACTCTATCGATACTGTTAACGCTTTAAAGCAACAAAGCCTACTCCTCATCAAGCCTCAGTTTGGCGTCAACAGCGCTGAGGCCTATCAACTCTACAAAAAACACGTAACTAATACTGAAAAAAAGTGTAAACCTGAGCATCAAAGTTTTAACTTTATTGGCGTCAAACTCTACAATGACCTCGAATACCCTGTATTCATCAAGTACCCATTCCTAGCTATACTAAAAGACTGGCTCAACCAACAACCAGAAATTGATCAAGCCCTAATGACTGGCTCAGGCTCCACCCTAGTCGCCTACATAAAAGGTTCTAACCAAGGCCACACCATCCTCCAACGCGCCCAACAACGCATCGACCCCACCCTCTGGGGCGCACAAGTCAACCTCCTTCTCTGAGAAGGAAGAAAAAGCTACTTTCACTCATCTAGGTCGTTCTTTAAGCGCATGGCAGTAGGTAAGTTTACTGTAGTATTCTTACCCCAAAAATACGCTGATGAATAAATAATTATAAAATAATAACAAATAAATAATCACACTACACGACAAAAAATGAGCGTATAAATGTTGATTTAATAGGGTTTAAAGCTTGACTTGCTCACAAGTCTTCCAAAATTGGTATGTTTAAAACCCAATTTTTACTCGAAGTCCTTAATGAGC
>Ga0209533_1000807_pt1 | contig 29852 bp, 31 predicted proteins | sample COG_04_FD_184748 | JGI IMG/M metagenome (GOLD analysis project Ga0209533, IMG submission 184748) | Pelagic Microbial community sample from North Sea - COGITO 998_met_04 (SPAdes) (version 2) | ecosystem: Environmental > Aquatic > Marine > Neritic zone/Coastal water | place: Helgoland, sampling...
GCATAGCAACGATAAAATATTATTTAAAATAAACTAAGATTTTAATTTTTAAAAATAAACTAATTTAAATTAAATTAAAAAGATTTAGAAACATTTGATAATTGATTTGATAATTGAAACTACTTATCAAATTATTTGATAATTGATTTGATAATGAAACCAATTATCAAATAATTTGATAATTGATTTGATAATGAAACTGATTATCAAAAAGAACTTAAAGATAATTATATAAAATATAATATAATTATGTCCAAACATGTTCTCTCTACAAACAATAAGCGCATTTATGAGTTCTATAAAAACAATCCTTCAATAGAATTTGAGACCATGAATTTAATTATGATTGACTTTATAGAAAAATTAAATAATGATATGAGTAAAACTATTTCTACTACAATTAATAACGAAATATTATCTTCTGTAAAAGAACTTAAAGAACAACTAACGAATGTTGGTCAGAATTTTAATGAATCAATAACATCACAAAATAAAGACTATGTTGAAAATATTAAAATGATTATTCAGTTATCTTCAACTCAAGAAAGTGATAAAATTATTCAACAATTAAATCGGAATACAGAACAATATGTTGATAAAATAAGTAGTCTTATTCCTAATTCTGAAAACAAAATGCATGATAATCTTCAGTCTTTTCAGAGAACGTTAACTACAGATATTAAAGAGTTTCTCTCTGCAACTAGTTCTCAATCCTCTCTTTCTGATTTTATTTCTAATTTAGATTCTAAAATCATGACAATGCAACAACCTATTTATTCTTTTATTACTTCTTCACAAGAACAAATTAGTCAAAAGATTAATGATAATATGTCTGATAAAACTAAACAAGACAAACTACACGAAGATCTTACCGATTTCTTAAATAAATATAAGACATCGTCATCATATAAAGGTCAATATAGCGAAAATCTACTCGAAACTACATTAAATAATCTATACCCTAGTGCTTACGTTCAAAATACACACGCGCAAAAAGCGTCAGGTGATTTTATGTTACAGAGAGAAGGCAACGATGATATTATGATTGAGAATAAAGATTATAAGGTAAATGTTGATATTGCTGAAATCAAGAAATTCATCAGAGATATTAATGAACAAAAAACTCATGGAATTTTTCTCTCACAATTTTCAGGTATTGTTTCTAAGCCCAACTTTTTTATTGAAATTCAAGATGGGAAAGTTCTTGTATATCTTCATAATGTTGAATATAATTCAGATAAAATTAATACGGCTGTCAATATTATAGACAATCTTTCAAGTAAATTATCAGCTATTAATGACTCTGAAGAAGAAAATGGTTTTTCAATTAATAAAGAACTTCTCGAAAAAATCAATAAGGAATTCCAAGATTTTCTAAAACAAAAAGAAGCTATTTGTAATAATATTAAAGATTTTCATAAGAAGCTATTACCTGATCTTGACAAACTTGCATTCCCTACTCTCTCTATATATCTTAATACGAAATATGCTTCCGCACAAAATAGTTTATATTGTTGTAAAATATGCGGTTCTTTCTTTCCATCCAGCAAAAGTCTTGCCGGACATGAAAAAAAACATAATGAACCCAAAAAAAAAAAAGAAAAGTCTCCGGTTTTATCGATTGAAACAGCTTAATTTTATAAATAGTTTTTTTCTAATATTAATCATAACATTCAAATACTTTCTTTTCTCTCTTCATTTTAGATTTATATGATATAGTGCAATTGATTCAGAAGATTAATCATATGTTTTTAAAGTTTTAATACATTCATCTAATTCTTTTTGTAAATATTCAATTCTAGATTTAATGCTTGTTTTCTTTTCTTCTATCTTTTCTTTTAACTCATTTTCTAACACACACCATTGTAAATGATTTTTAAAATATTGTTGCCGACATAATGGACATTTTATTATTCCTACAGGATTTTCTCCCAATTGTTCTTGTAATTTTACCTCGCATCCGTTGCAAATAATGCATTTGCAATTTGGCGTTTCACATCTTAATGCTATACAAATATCTAGATCTTCTAGTGTATTTTTACGTTCCATTATAAATTCATCAAAACAAATAGTACAACTAACCATCACTCACAATAATTTTATTCAAATATAAAAATATTTAAATTTCAATTTTTTATCATAATATTCAAATACTTTTTCTCTCTCTATTTCATTTTAAACTTCCAAATTTTAAAGAATCTACAACATAATAATTGATATTTAAACCATAAATGATACCGCGTTTTCAAATTCTAAGAATCTAAAATGAAATATATACAATTCTATTATTTCTACTTTTAAAAACTCTATAAAATCCCATTAAAAAACGAAATAAAGAGAGAAAAGAAAGTATTTGAACCCAGATGGAGCGTAACATTCCGTAAACATCTAATATAAATATAACTTTACCAATATTACATACTTTCTTTCTCTCTCTCTATTACATTTTAAACTTCCAAAATTTAAGAATCTGAAACATACAATTCTATTATTTCTACTTTTAAAAACTCTATAAAATCCCTTTAAAAAACGAATCGTAGAGAGAAAAGAACAAAGTATTTGAATATTAACTCAACTCAATGTATACTTTTTTTTTCTTCTAAATCAGTTTAAAATATTATCTTATATAAATGATGAATAAAACATCATCTACTTCGTGTTCTATATGTTTAGAACCATTAAAAAATAACATTGAAATATTAAAACCGTGTCAACATGAATTTCATTCTAAATGTATAGACGGGTGGATACTACGTTCTTTAAACCAATCTGGCGTAGCAACATGTCCATTATGTAGAACACAAATCGAACTTACAGATAATATTTTAAAAAAACGTTTAATAATAAAATTAAATTATAATTTTATTGAAAAACAATATAATATATCACAAAATATTCTAAAAAAATTTTTAAAAAAAACATTAAAAAAACGTAATAATAAATTTACATATTCTCAATATACAAAACAAATAATATATGAAATAGCGAGTAACTATTATAATATTATTTTATTAGCATTTACAGATATAAATAAAATATCGCTAGAAGAATTAAAAGAATCTATATTTTTTGTTGGTATGCGACAAGAATCATTTAACAAAACAAATTTATATAAAATATATATTGATTATAAAAATAATTATATAGAAAATGATGCAGGACATAGAATAAATAAAACTACTAAACAATATATAAAAAATCAATTATATTATACTATGTCGCATACATATAAGATATACGGTCACGCCTCTGTTAATTCGAATAATTCAAGTAGATCAAACTCATCTAGAAGGCCAACCTCATCTACTAGATCAAATTCGTCTAGAAGATCAAACTCGACGACTAGGTCAAACTCATCTAGAAGACCAACCTCATCTACTAGATCAAATTCGTCTAGAAGATGAACCCCATCTATAAGGTCTAGATATATAATTTTATAAGCGGACTACTTTAAAAACGTATTTATGTGGGGAGTTTAAACTGTCACCGCATAAAACAAACTGAAATTAATGGAAACAAAAACGAGTAATTGGAATGTTGAAAATATTATAAATATGTGTTACTTGTTTTGCGATTGTTATCAATTTAATCATGATATTAGTAGTTGGAATATTAAAAAAGTTAAAGATATGGTTGGGATATTTGAGAATTGTCATAAATTTAATAACTCCATTAACGGATTCCAATAAAATAAAAAATATCCTTTGTAAATTAAAATACTTTTTCTCGCTTTACTACATATTATAGGTAAATAATATGAAGAATTCGCATTTAAAATTTTATGATATATAATGATTCTTCAAAACACAAATCGATTATACTACAGTCTCATTTATCGCCACGTGAGTAGCTGTCGGTTCAGCGCGACTAGTAGCATTCGTAAAATCAATCATATAATTCCTGACAACATCTACACACGGTAGATTTTCATGTAAATATTTTGTAGGAGGATAATATTTTGTTGTTACTACAGCAGTAACATGCTTACTAACTGGTAACCAAGTATCTATAGCCTCAGGACCATTAAAATCGAATGGCGTACCAGTGGCTTCTATTGCATTAAAAAACTCATTTAACGTTAATGAACAAGATGTTGAATTGCAATCATCAATGTCTAGTATTGTTTGTTGTGACCCTATTTCTTTTTGTACGGCAGTTAAAAAACACGCATTAAAGTTTGAACAATCTACTAGCACATCGTTATATGCGGTTATAACTTTATTATATAAATTTAATGGGGTATCAGCATAAGAAACATCTGGAGAAGATAATAGATTATCAACCGGAGATAAGGATGTATTTACTGTGAAGCTGCGCATATTTGGATAATATTTTGGATGAAAACTATTATTATTAGAATAAAATAATCGGCGGAAATCATAATAAGTTATAGGAGTTGCGAGAGTACTAATAACGATAGTTCCTGCTGCAACAGATAACCCAGTTGTTGGAACCGGTTGGTTACTTATAGTTGCTACATCTATAATCGGTTGAAAAGGAACGGTAGAAGTATTGTAATCATTTAGTTCATATACTGCACCAACATTTGCTGAACGGAACGCTGTTATTCGCGACGACGACATTATATATTATACATAATAATATATAATATACAAAAATTTTTATGCAGATATAAATTTACGCAGAGAGTGGTGGTGCTGGTGCTGGTGGTGCTGGTGCTGGTGGTGCTGGTGCTAACTCACAATTACGCGCGGAAATACCTCTGAAATCAATTAGATAAGGCCACGTTACTGCTATATCACTAACATTTGCAGTTGCGCTTTTATAAACAGCGGTAACTACAGCAATTACTTTTTTTGTTAAATTAGTCGGAACTCTAGTATTCTCAGCATTTACATAACGCTCCCCATTAAGCTTAACTCCCTGATCTTCTAATGCATTGAAAAATTCATCCAGAGTCATAGAACATGGTATATTACAAGAACCACCAACATCAAATAATGTTTTTTGATTTGCAATAGTTCTCTCCATATTAGTTAATGAACACGCTGACCAACAATTTCTTGGTAATGATAAATCTGTTTCGTAATGTTCCATAACGTCGTTAAATAAATTAAAGGGTTCTCTTCCGGCACCATGTTCTGTAACTTTCTGTTGTTTATTATTACGCAATAGATTCGAATGCTGAACAATAACATTTAAATTCGGTTGAAACGAATTATTCGTATTATAAAACATTTCTCTAAACGTTGCATATGAAACATCAATCGCTTGTAAACTTATATTTTTTGCACATACGTGGTGAACGCTTGTTAAATTGTTCTCCATAGTCGCAATATCTACTACTGGATTTGTATTATATAAAGTACTATTACTAGAATCTAGGGTAGAAAGTAAAATTAACCGGGATCCGTCGTTTTCCATTTATATTATACTATAATATTTTATTTTTTATTTCGTCAAATGTTATATTCTTCGTATTTTTTAATAATTCCTTAATTTGATATATTTTAGAATCTTCATATATTTTATTATCCGGTTTTCCACAAATTAAATTATATAATTCATATTCTGGAGATAAACGAATAGTTGGCAATATTTGTTCTAATTTTGCTAAACCTTTTTCAGATAATTTATAAATATTGCTAAAATTTATATATTCACCGGTTAATTCTGATATTACAGATAAAAGATTAATATACATTTGTAAATCTTCTGATGGTTGTATTTTATTATATTGTATTAATTTAATCATTAATTCATCAAATCTAAACATATTTTCATTAATTTTATTCCAATTACCGCTATATAATGGTATAATAAATAATGAAAATACTCTTTTTTTTATTCTTTTAATAAATACTGTATCTGTTAATAATGACAATTTAGACATACCAGTTAACGAAATTGGATTATAACTATTACTTCCTGTTAAAGATATATTAATATTCATTACTATTCATTAATATATTTTTAATATTTTCTTTTAATATTTTCTTTTAATGTTTTCTTTTAATGTTTTCTTTTAATGTTTTCTGAATCGGAGTTCTTTACATGCGAACGCGCATGTAAACGCTCATGTGAACGCGCACTCACAATATGTTTCTCTAAATCAATATTTCTACTAAATATCGCGATTGATTTTTTTTCAAATCCCGTTTCTTTATTCAGTTTTTCTAAATATTTTTCATGTGTATAATTTGGATTTTGACCTGGATTATTAAATAAATTATATAATTTTGGATCTTTACATCCACTAATCATATAATTGAGAAATTTATTTTTATACGGAAATGATACTGTATAATTACAACAAGTACATATGGTTTTATCTGGGGGACATTTACAATAAATATATGTTGGGCATATTTTTTTATTATCACAAACTAATACTAATTTTCGTTTTAATGATAAATTAATATTGGGATTATTATTATTAAAGTTTCCATATGGATATAGCACCCCGCTTTTTATATGACAAATATCTATATCTTTCAATTGTAAACAATGACACGGAGTTTTAACTGATTCTAACGACAATTCACTTGTTAAACCATTATCTAATGTAACTGGTACATCTAAACATGTATAACACTCTTTATTTAATGCCGCTTCTGCAAATAATAAATTCATCATAGATTTATAATTTTCAAAAACGGCAATATAAAAAGCGGGTTGCCAAATATATGCACCTTCAATATTATCAGTGCATCCAACTATACTCTTCTCGCTTTTCTTATTACTCCATGTTATCGATTCTCTTCTTTCTTCCCTCGATTCTCCTCTTATTTCACCATTTGGCCAACAACCATTCTCTTCTCTCCAGTCTTCTCTCCAGTCTTCTCTCCAGTCTCTGCTTTCTTTTTTTTCACCATCATTATCGTATATAGATATCAATTGTTTTTCTAACATACATTTTATAGTAAATTCATTTGTTAGTTTTTCACTATTTCTCGCTAATTTTAGTGTTTCCATACTTCTCGCGAATTTTAGTGTTTCTATATTTGTACGCTTGGATGTATATTCGCTCGATGAATACATTGGATTATTTAAAATTAAGGTTCTAAATCTTCCCATGATATATAATATTTATATTATATTTTCATACAATATTTCAAATTCTAATGAAAAACTCCAATCCATATTATTTAAGTCTATTATATTACCAAATTTGTCTAATAATTTGATTTCTATCCTATTAAGATTAATAGGACCATTATATCTTCTAATTTTTATTAATGGATTATTATCATTTTCATTTATAATTAATGATAATTTTCCATTTAATAATGGAATTTTTGCAATTATACTATCTGTAATACTCATTCCATCAAAACAAACAACGTTCGTTTCATTATAATTTGATTGATAATCATTTATTGATAAATAGACATATCTGTCCCCTCCTCCATCAAATAAACCCTCCGACTGTATTATATCGTCTATTTTTAGATATTTAGCTAATCTAAAACCTAAAATCCAGCCAAATGTTTCTAACATATTATCATTTTCTTTATTAACAAAATGTATTGAAAAAATAAAATCGTCGGGTGCGAATTCTTGCACCTTAAAATATGTTTTATTTGTATAATGATCAATATTTATTTCTATATTTTTTAATAACTCATCTGATGAATTTATAAAATATTTATCATTTAAATATTGAATAATAGATTCCCTATCATAATTTCCATCTGGAACTACTATATTATGAATAGAACACTTATCACAGTGTGTTATTTCTACGATAAATCTATTATTATTTTTTAAATAAGAAAGCAAATACCAAGAATTCGGTATTTCTATCGACGATAATTTCATTGATACTATATTTTGAATACCACCATTTGGCAATTTATATTTATAATTAGTTGGTTTGGAATTATAATATTGTTCCCGAAAACATGAATTAAAATGAATATTTAATAATTGAGTTTTTCTTTTTAAAGCATTTATATTACCTTTTACTATATGGTTTTCATGAACATTTAAACCATTTTTTGTTTTCAATTCTTTTAAAATATTATTTAAAGTAATATTTGTAATATCTTGATTATTATTCATATTTTATATATATATTTATATTTATATATAAAATATTAGAAATTGTATTAGAAGATATTAATTTAATACCAACGTATGATTCTTAAATATATATTATCCACCAAGTAATATTGTTTAATATAGAAATAATTTGGGAATTAAATGGATTTATACCCTTAAAATTCTTTTAAAAATATTATTACAGCTAATATTATTATTATAAGTTTATATATAAACGATAATATTATCCACTCTTCCAAATTATATAACATCGCATCATATAATTCTGGTAAATTTTTTTGCTTTCGTATTATATTTATATAATTTTGTGTACCTAATGAAGATTTAATACCAATTATTATACTATATATAATAATTATAAATGAAATTATTATTACTGGGTGTTTATATTTTTTAAAATTATCACTAAAAGTCAGTGTTGTTATCCCAATTGATGATGTTAAAAACATATTTCTCATCATAGATAAATAATTACCTATCAGCGGTTGAGGATTATACTGTGCCGACATTATATAATATATAATTTTAATAATATATAATTTTAATAATATAAAATTTTAATAATATAAAATTTTATATTATATTATTATTAATGACTACTGAATTTGATACAACTAATGAATTTGATATGTCTACTATTAATAAAGACTTTTTAGAAAATGGTTATGTTGTTATTCCTAACGTTCTTACTCCCGATGAAATTAATGAATCGATTGACGAATTTAATAACTGGCGAACAAGTGTCGAAAATTTAGATGAATTACATGATATTATCGATAATAATGGTATGTTTAAGTATTTTGAAGTCAGTCATCAACGATTTGCTTGGCTTCTAAGAACAAACCCGAAAATTCTTTCCATTTTCAAGTCTCTTTGGAATACTGATCAACTTGTTACATCATTTGATGGATGTTGCTATTATCCGTCTGATTATATTGGAACTCCAACTTGTTGGACGCATAGTGACCAATCATCTTTAAAGCCCGGTCTACGATGCATTCAATCATTTGTAAGTTTAACTTCGAATAAAGAGAGAACATTTGTTGTTTATGAAGGCAGTCATAAACTTCATGAAGATCATTCTAAAATTTATAATATCGAAGATCCGAGTGACTGGTATATGATCGAAGAAGAATATCTGGAAAATATTCAAGATAGAAAAAAAATATTAGAAGTTGAAGCTGGATCACTCGTATTATGGGATTCTAGAACATTTCATCAAAATACATGCGGAACTCCCAGATGCGAAGAAGAAAGGCTTGTTCAATATCTTTGTTATTTACCCAAAGAAAATGACCAAAATGATGAATTTGTGCAAGATAAAAGACGTCTTTATTTTAATAATTATCGTACCACGAACCATTATCCATATCCAATGACCGCTGTTCCAAAACAACCAAATGCTTATAATTATTATAATAATGATAATTTCTATATTGATTATGATTCTTTGCCCGAACCTGATTTAGATGATCTACTAGATAAAATAGAAGAATTATTATAAAAATATTTTATTTTTTATTTTATAATTTTTATTTTTTTAAATTGAAAACTTATTTTAAACTATTAAAGCAAACTATTAAAGCAAACTATTAAAGCAAACTATTAAAGCAAACTATTAAAGCATTAAAGCTAACTATTAACAATGTCAAATTCGTCTATTAATGCTTATTATAACTATATTGATTCTTCTATAAAATCAAATAATTCTTTTCCGAATAATATGCACGATGGATTTTCATCCAAGATTATTCCTGAAATTACTATATTAGACTATATTAAAATAATATTTAATAATATTCTTATAAGATATGAAAATATTGAAGGAGTTATTTTATATTCTATTGCAATTTTAAATCTTTTGAAAAATGATGCAATTTACTTAAATGAATATAATTGTCATCGACTTATACTAATATCATTAATGTTGGCTTCTAAAATAGATGAAGATGTACCACAATTCAATTTAAGTTGGGCAATTCGTGGAGGCGTTACATTATATGATGTAAATATTATGGAATTTTATGTTCTTAAAATATTAAAATTTGATGTTAATATTTCTCAGCAACAATTATTAGCTATTCATAAATGCATTTATTAAACAATCGTATTTATTAAATTTATATATATATATATAATGGATATTGTTGATCAAAAAACTAATATACCAAACATTATTAATACAAAATTTTTAAGTGATGGAACTATTCAATACGAATTTTATTCTTTACTGTCACTTTTAAATATTATTAATCAAGACAACAATATAGTATGTGCTCCAATATCTGGAAATAATCCAAATGAATCGTTTATTAATTGGAAATTTATCGAGTTTGGTGGAAAATTTACAACGACATTAGAATTTGGAAACAAAACGAATGATGATTTTAACGACAAAATACAAGAATGCATTGAGGATGAAACTTCTAGGTTTATTATTATTACGCTTGGCTTACACGCTCAAACACCATCATTCACCAGTGGACATGCAAATTATATTTTAATAGATAAAGGTAAAAATTTAGACGATTATGTCGCAATTCGAATTGATCCAAATGGAGATACTAATCCGATCTTTCAACCAGAATCATTAGACGATGAATTAACTAGTTGGTTTGGTAGTTTAGACATTAAATTTTTTAAAAAAACTGAACATACTATTCCTACTGGAATACAAGCCTTAGAAGTTAGAGAAAGAGAGACATATTCTAAAAAACATATTATATTTAATGACGGTTTATGTGCAACCCATTGTCTTGCTTTATTATATCATTTTTTTTTATTATATAAAGAAAAAACTATTACTACAAATAGTTTTCATTGTAAAACTGAAACAATTACGCCATCTACTATTCAAGGTAAAGAATTATTTAGTGAACTTTTTAAGACTATTTATTATGGCACATTTGCTCGTCCAATAAATCCACGAGCAATAACCGAATGTACCGATCGTTCAAATTTAAAAGAAACAGAAATGATGGATCAAGGTTGGACAGAACAATATATTGTTGCGTTTAATCAAATAATTTCAAATTATAATATTGCAATGATCGCACAATTAAGTGAAGGAATCGCCGTTAAATCTGGACCTAAATTGCGTAGCGAAAAAGTTCCAAAATATATGGTTGATCTACTTAAGTTTCATGAAGATAGAATGGCTCATGGTATTGAATTTAATTGTCCAGTTGATAATACTTATAGTTCTATTTTAAATGATATCATAAAAAAACATCCAATTTTAATATCTTCTTTTACTATATTTGGTATTGATTTTAATACATTATTAGATAAATATGCTCATTTAAATAGAAAACCTACAAGGCAAATCAATAGGTCTAGGTCTAGGTCTAGGTCTAGGTCTAGGTCTAGGTCTAGGTCTAGGTCTAGGTCTAGGTCTAGGTCTAGGTCTATCGCATATGGGGGAACAAAAAAACAAAAAAACAAAAAAACAAAAACAAAAAAACAAAAACAAAAAAACAAAAAAACAAAAAAACAAAAAAACAAAAAAACAAAAAAACAAAAAATGAAATAGATGGATAAATGCATTTATTAAATTATTTATTATTCACACCGGTTTCAATATCGGTGATTTCAAGATCTCTTGTTTTACAACATAAACAGAAACAACTATAGAGTTTATTGCACGGGTGTAGTGACCAATATGTTTGTTTTATATTAAATCCAAAATTTGTTTTATTTCTAATTATTGTATTTGTTTGTATTTCGGCTGTCCACCACGGCCATAATTTGTTTTGATCAGAACTATCATTCTCAATTAATTCTGGATAATAAATTGTAATATAATATACTGTTTTTTTCCATTCTTGAGGACTCATCGCCGGTGTATTTGATAAATAATCCGTAATTTGTGGTTGATATTTATTCATAAAATCACTATATTTATCTCTGTCTATAGGTATTAAAGTTAATTGAACATCGATTTCTTCAATTACTTTATTTATTTTTTGATTATATCGATCGATCAAGTTTATACGCTCAACATATTGTTGCTTTTTTATCCATGCGGCGATTAATGTTATTAACATCGAACACGCTAATAATGTTACTTTAACTATTACAAAAAAATGAACAAATGGTTCTTTATCTACATTATTAAGAAAACTAATTGCTGTTGTTAATGTTGATATTACAATTATTGTCCATGACCAAAAATTCTCTCGAGATTTCAATTCAAAAAAGAAATAATTATTTATTGCTCTATTATACTTTAATTTATGCAGTAATTGTTCTAATGATAATTGTTTTCTTAATGTCCATTCATTTAATATATGTTCTGAATTTTGAAATACAATTGAACTATTTAATGATTGCGTAGAAGATACTATCTGATTTTCTTTTTCTAAATTTACCAATCCATTATTTGAAGAATCTAACACTTGACCGGTTTTAACGCCCACTTTCAATAATTCTTCTTGTTGTTTTTTTCTCTCAATTTCTTCAGTTGTCATTATTATATAAAAATAACTTTTTAAAAATAACTTTTAAAAAAAGTTATATCAAAAAGGGTGTTATATCAAAAAGGGTGTTATATCAAAATATTTGTTGTTTTATATCAAAATATTTGTTGTTTTATATCAATACCAGTCAATATCATTAATTGGTGTATTATCCCACGCTAATTTATGATGTACCGATAAATCCGGTTTACTATTAACTTTCTCTGTAAAATATTCATATATATTTAATGCGGGATTATAGCGACACGCTGATACAACTTTATTACTTTCTATATCGGATTTTCCAAATTCTAATTTATCATCTAATAAACTATTATAACTTAATAATACACCACCCTTTGTTTGAACTTTAATATCTATCGATAAATTACAACCATCATATATTAATCTTTCATTACATAATTCATAAACTGTTTTATTATTATTAAGTATTTTATTATCACTTGTTATTAACCAACATTGATCCAATGTTGGACTTATAGAATTGCCGTCTATTTTTAATCTTGCTAAAATTAATTCTTTTACTATCTGAATTTTTGCATTATATTTAATATTAAAAGATTTAGTTGTAAAGATTTTACCAACAATATTAATTTGTATATAGTTTTTATTTATTTCTGACATTTACTATAATTAAATATAATAAATATAATAATATAGAAATCCTAATGACAATATATCCAAATAATATTATTGAAATTAATACTATAAATAAATTATTCGAAAAATCTAATACATATGAAATATATAATATACACGAAACATATGAATGCGCTATTTGTTTAACTGATATAATAGTTGAAGATGCTTTATTATCGTGTAATCATTTATTTCATGTAAAATGTATTTTAAAATGGTCTAAATGCCAAATTAAAAAACATAACCCACCATCTTGTCCATTATGCAGAATTGAATATAATTATACTCAATTTGCTAAAAATGTTCTTAATAATAATAGTAAATTAATTAAAAATATAATTAGTAAACTTAAATATATTATTAATAATACTAAGCTATCATTTATTAATTATTTTCATATTAAACTAGTAATTTATAAATTTTATATAATGATACATAATATAAAATATGAAAAAGATCCATTAAACTCGTATTATTTCAATAATATGATTTTACAGTTACCTCCTACTATAGAACAAATTTATTTAAATACCAATTTTAATACGGTTCAAGAACATGATTTAGTAATAAAAAAATGTAGAAGATGTTGTAATTTTTTATCTTAATATTATATATATGAATTCTAGACATACTAAAAAATATCGTGGTGGTTCTACTAAAAAATATCGAGGTGGTGCTAAAAGAATGAATAGTAGTACTCGTCGGAAAAAAACCGCAGCAAAAGCAAAAGTAAATACTATTAAAAAAGCCGAAAAAAAAGTCACGCAAATGGAAAAAAAAGTTACTACTGCTGAACGTGAATATGGTGTAGTCGAACGTCAATATGGTGTAGCTGAACAAAAAATTGCGGCTATTAAAAATAAATTTGCGGTTGCGGCAAATAAAGTAGTTGATGCGAATGATATATTAGCAAAATCGAAAGAAGATGTTGATTACTATAAAAGACAATTAACTTATTCGGAGTTAGCTGCAGCTAATAATTAAATATAAATATAAATTATAAATATAAATTATAAATATAAATTATAAATATAAATTATAAATATAAATTATAAATATAAATTATAAATAATATAAATATATTCTGCAATATTTATATTATTAATGACTAATAAAATTATCGCAGAATATATTTGGATTGGTGGAGAGGGAGAATTACGATCAAAAGCTAGAACATTAGATTCTAAATATAATAATAATGGCGACGATAATATTAAATTACACGATTTTTTACCCGAATGGAATTATGATGGTAGTTCGACAAAACAAGCGTCCGGCAAAGATTCGGAAGTATTAATAAAACCACAAGCTATTTATAAATGCCCATTTAGACGCGGCAATAATATTCTAGTTATGTGTGATATATATGACCCTAATGGCAAACCATTAAATGACAATAATCGGTTCTGGGCAAACGACATTTTTGATAAAAAATTAGAAGAAATCCCATGGTTTGGTATAGAGCAAGAATTTTTTATGTTTAATAATACGACAGAAAAGCCAATGGGTTTTCCAGTAAATGGAAATCCCAATCCGCAAGGACAATATTACTGTAGTGTAGGTTCACAAAATGCGTTTTGTCGTGAGCTTATTGATATGCATTATGAGTATTGTTTATATGCCGGATTAACTATTTCAGGTATTAATGCAGAAGTCGCTCCCGGACAATGGGAGTATCAAATTGGCCCTGTAGAAGGTATTAGTGCTGGAGATCAATTATATATTTCTCGTTATATTTTACAACGTGTATCTGAAAAATTTAATATTTCTATTAATATTGAACCTAAACCTATATTAGGCGATTGGAATGGCTCAGGGTGTCATACGAATTATAGTACAGATTTAATGCGACACGGAAATCTTTTAGAAAATAAATCTGGATTAGAATATATTAATGAAGCCATCGAAAAATTATCTTTAAAACACGATCAACATATGGCTGTTTATGGAAGTGGTAATGAATTACGTATGACTGGAAAACATGAAACTGCTAGTTTTGATAAATTTAGTTCTGGTGTAGCAAATCGAGGTGCTTCTATTCGAATTCCTAATACTACAATAGATAATAATTGCGGTTATTTAGAAGATCGCAGACCATCATCTAATATGGATCCATATTTAGTAACAGCGATGCTATTTAAAACAACGGTTTTAGATTAAATAAATAATTTATTCGATTTATTCGATTTATATAAGATTGAAAGAATATTAATATTAATATTGTTATTAATATAAATATGCAAAACCCATATGAATTCGATTGTGAATTTATAAATGAACTTTCGGTTAATTCATCTAAAAAAATAATAAAACGAAAAGGCGAATTATTAAATAATAATATATCTAAAACGCGTAAGCTAAATCGGTATTCTTATAACCAAGATTCTTATAACCAAGATTCTTATAACCAAGATTCTTATAATGAAATTAAAGTATTATATAAAAAACTAAAAATATCATAAATTTGTTATTATTTGTTTTCGTCGAATTTGCCCATTTACTATTTCTGTTATTGTTTCTATTTTTTTTCCATTCGCGATTTGCACAGAAGATGAACGATTTACTACATTTCTTGGTAATGATCCGATATTTATATGTGTTACATTCTGACCAAAATGTTGCGGCGAAACTACTCGATGTATCACGTGTGGATCTTGTTGAATATGTATAAATCCAGGCATTTGACCAGGCATTTGACCAGGTCCAAAATTCGAATTTATACCAAATAATTGTGAAAATAAATCATTTGCGTTCATAAACCCAAAATTTGCACCATGCATTTGCTGTTGTGGTTGGGGGGATTTTCCAGTTAATATTTGATAGGCTTCTGATATTTGTTTAAATTTATCTTCTGCGCCTTCATCATGATTTCTATCTGGATGATATTTTAATGCTAATTTTTTATATGCCTTTTTTATATCCTCTTCTGATGCTCCTGGATTTAATTCTAATACCGATAAATACTGACTCGACATTTAATTTAATATAATATATTATATTATATTAACTATTTAATATAAACTAAATTAAATAAAATATTATTATATATCAAATGAATAATAATAAAGTTGATGATTCTAATATAGTTGATGATTCTAATATAGTTGATGATTCTAATATAGTTGATGATTCTAATATAGTTGATGATTCTAATATAGTTGATGATTCTAATAAAGTTCATATATTTAAAGGAAAAATTATTTGTAAATGCTGCAAAAATAATAATATTAAACCAAAACTAATTATTAATATGAATAATTAATACGTTTACCACATTGGTTTTATTACTGCATTTTTTCCGATTTGATTTTTACATTGGGATCTCATACCTTTTAACGCATTACGGTTTACGCCATCAGCGGGTTGATTCATCATAGATCGACCACGTCCAATACCACCGATCTGATTCGCCGAACTAATTACAAAGGGAGCTTTTGGAACTGGATAACAATTTGTTTTTATAGCATCGGCGAATTGTCTCTGACGACCAATTAAACTTGGTAATCCTGCTTTTTTATTTCCACCACAATTATTTGTTCTATTCACTATTTTAGCTGTACCTTTTAATAAAGCAACTTGACCCATTTATAATATATTAATATATTATTTTTTTTATTCCAAAATAATATATTTGCTAAATTAATATTGATATAATTCTTCTGCTATCATCGTAAATGACCAATTATGCCCGTGTAAATTCACTATATTTCCATTATCATCATAGAGACTAATATGCATTTTTTCTATACATACTGGCCCAAAATATTTTCTTTCATTATGTGATTGAGTTCCCATATCTCTATATAATATACTCTGATTTGGATTTGACGCATTTATACTTTCTAAATGTATTATTGCTAATTGATTTGAATTATTAAAACTGCTTGTTTTATTAAAACTGCTTGTTTTATTATTTGATATTTTTTTTTTATTTGCAATAATCTCATTTATTGAATATAATTGTGCTTGAGTTAATTTACGAGGAAATGATGGTAAATATTGCTTGATATTATATTTGTCTAATATACTACACGACATATCATGTATTATTTTACTATAATACGACGGTAATTCTACTGTATTTTGTTTATTCTCTATTGTTATTCCTCCATTATTTGAATAATTATAATTATAATCATCTATTACCAATGTAAAATATTGTGATCCATTAATATCTATAGGCGCTTCTGCCATAATACTTGATGTTGATGATAATGGTTTTAGTGTTATTGATAAATTATTACTTAAATCTAATGCGCGAAATCCTAAATTATATCCTAAACTTTGATCATATTTTACATGATGGGTATTTGTTGTTACTGTCGGTATACCATTATTTATTGTAACACACGATGTATCGTAAGATAAAGAATTATCTTCTTTATAAAAATATATTGTATAAATATTTGAATTATGAGAATTTATAAATTTTATTTTTGGTGTCGATATATTTTCTACTAATTCTACAGTTAAACCTGATAAATCTGCAGAATTGTTTATTTGATCCTGTATTTCTGTTTTTAAACTTTCTGGAGTATAATTTCCTTCTGTTATACGTATTTCTTTGCTTATATTAGTTGATGTATCAATCCAAAAACAGGTATTTCCATTATAATCATCAAATGTATACCAAGTTCTTGGTATATGGATTGAATCTAATTTAAGTCGTGTTGTATTTTTTATTTTTTCTGATAATGTACATAAAAAATTTGTAGCACTAGTTAGACTATTGGGATCACATGAATGTGGTATTCTATGTTGTCTATATTTACTATCTATAGTAATGAATTTTGATACTGTTTGTATTAAATTTGGATTTAAAGTATCTTGATTTATGTTTAAAGGTACTACATTTTGTATATCCTTTTTCTCTCTATTTATTATCGGATTAGAATCCTCATTTAATAATACGGTCTCTTCTTTACTTAATAGTTTTTTTTTTGCGTCTACAAAAAAGATTACGTATTTATTATTTTTTTCTGATTTATATTTATTTATTAATTTATTTAATTTACTATTTATTTGACTCGTGTCTGGTATATTTGCACTATTAAATCCTACTATTTCTAATAATTCTTCATACGTATAATTATTTATATCTGTATCTAAATCATTAGACATTATAATATATAATGATTGAATTTTTATTCCTTTTTCTTTTTATTTCTTTTAATTATTTTATTTCTTTTATTAAAATGTAAATGAAATAAAAATGAAAATGAAAGAAAATTGATTTACTTTTATTTGAAAATAATTTATTTAGTAATACTATTACACCAACTATGTCTAACCAAAAAGACTGCTCAATCTGTTGTGAAACATATAATCTTAGTACTAAAAAAGAAGTAATCTGTCCTTTTGCTGATTGTAATTTCTCTAATTGTAAAACTTGTGTTAGAACATATTTACTTGGAACTACTGCTGATCCGCATTGTATGACCTGCAAAAAACCGTGGGATCAAAAGTTTATTATCGCTAATTTAAATCGCGCTTTTTGTGATAAAGAATATAAATCTCACCGAAAAGATCTTTTAGTTGAAAGAGAGATTAGCAAATTACCTGAAACGATGCATCTTGCCGAACGACAGAAAAAAATTAATGTTGAAGAAAATAAATCTTCAATTTTAAACGAAAAAATCACGAAACTTAATAAAGAACTTAATTCTCTTAAAGATGAACGTAGTCAATCACGGATTACAATCTCTCGTATTAAACGTGGAACAGACTCTGTAGATACAGAAAAACGTAAATTTATTATGGCGTGTCCCAATAATGATTGTCGCGGCTATCTATCAACTCAATATAAATGCGAACTGTGTGAATTATTTACCTGCCCACAGTGTTTAGAACTTATTGGATATAATAAAACTGAACAACATACTTGTAATCCCGATAGTATTAGTAGCGCAGAAATGATTCGAAAGGAAACTAAAGCCTGTCCTAGTTGTGGGATTCGAATTTTTAAGATTAGCGGATGTTCCCAAATATGGTGTACTGAATGCAAAGTCGCGTTCGATTATAATACTGGGAAGATTGATACTGGAACTGTACATAATCCACACTATTATGAGCATATGAGACTACTAAATAATGGTCAAGCTCCGCGAAATCCTGGCGATATTGTATGTGGTGGTCTTTGTAATGTTTATCAACTTCAATATCTTATTTATGCTAAATTAAAAATTGTTGTTACTGATCAAATTGACTATAATATATTAACGGACTATCTTGGTAATATTCATCGGGCAACATCACATATTACATATTATGATTTACCTAGAATTCGCGTACAAGTTCGTCAAAATCAAGATTTTGAAGATTTACGTATTAGTTATATTCTCGGTACTAAAGATAAAAAAGAAATGGGAACACAAATTTATAAACGCGATAATCTTCGCAAAAAATACACAGAATTACTTCATTTATATGAACTACTAAATGTTGTTGGTATTGAAAGTTTTAATATATTAATTCTTCCGACAGGAATGATCGGTGATAATAAAGATAAGTTTCTGGATCAAGTAAATGAAAAAATACTTATTATGGATAATCTACGCGATTATTGTAATAAGGAATTTATTAAAATTAGTGTTACTTATAATCATAGCGTTATGTATATCAACGATTTATGGATAATTGAAAATAAAAAATATAAACTTTCTGATATTAAATGAAGGGGAGACCCCTTCAACCCCCGAACTACGTTAAATGAAGGTGTGTTTGGTGGGTTTGGTGGGTTTGATGATATTTGGTTGGGGATGGGGTTTGGTGGGGTTTGGTGGGGTTTGGTGGGGTTTGGTGGGGTTTGGTGGGGGCTTTAGTGGGGGATTAGGGGGTAAAGTCGCAGACTGACCTCTCCCCCCTATATGTAATAATTTTTTATTACTATATAATATACTATAAATGATTCAAAAATATAAAACTAAAAATTATATCGGTGCGAGTGGAAGTAACAGATCTTCGTCACAAAGAAAACATAAAGCAGCAATCAAACTTCAAACCCGTCGGCGCAATCAAAACGCTAGAAGAGAGGTTTCAGCATTAAAAAGCGCCGAAAGAAAAAACCGCAGTGCTACAAAAAAAATACAAAGTAAATTTCGTGGAAAAAAAACTAGACGTAATTTAGTACCCATTAAAGCGCAAAGAAGCGATGAAAGATTATTAGAAGAATCTCGCTTAAATACTTTATTAAATATAAAAGGAAAAACTGCTAAAAATTTTGATACTAAACTTAAAGTTGGTAATTTTAGAAGAGTTAATTTAGAAGGAAAAAATTTAGCTTCAAAAAAATTACACAATATTGATTTCGCATATGCGAATTTTAAAAAGGCATCTTTAACCGGAGCTAAATTTAATAATTCTATTCTTGTCAGTGCGAATTTCGATGGTGCTAAAATAACAAATACCGTTTTTTTTAGATGCAATTTGAAAAATGCTAATTTATCAAATATTAAAATTGCAGACAAAACTAATTTTACGGACGCAAATTTAACGAATGCTAGGATAATAAATAGTAAGTTTGAGAATGTAGATTTTACGGGTGCAAATATGTTAAATACCAATATACAGAATACAGAATTATATAGGCCTATATTTATTAATGCTCGATTAAATAAAACTAAATTTATTAATTGTACGATAAGAATGATTACATTTAATGATGTATATGGCAATGTTTTATCTCATGTAAATTTTACTGATAGTAAATTCATTCAATGTGAACCATTTGAAAGTCTTATAGTGGATAAATGTATTTTTACTAATGCCGAAATTATGCAATTAAAATTGACAGATATTGATTTTCATTATTGCGTATTTCACAATACAAAGTCAAAGTTATCTAGATATACTGATGTGATATTTCAGGATTGTGAATTTATAAATAATAACATGCAACAATCTGATTTTACGAATGTTATTTTTATTAATTGTAAGTTTGATACTACTATATTTTCTGGAAGTAAATTTAAAAATTGTACATTTGAAAATTGTGATTTAAATAGTTCTGATTTTTCTTCATTTGTTAGCCCACATATAACTGTTTTAAATGACGTTGAATTCAATAAGTGTGAAATGAAAAATGTGGCATTTAATAGTGTAGAACTATTAAATATGAATTTTAATAATCTTATGTTAGATGGCGCATCATTTACTGGAAGTGATTTAACCGGTTCTACTTTTGTTCAGGCATCTTTGAGAGGAAGTAATTTTTATTGGACAGATCTTAATCGCACAGATTTTACTGATGCAATAATTAATGAACATACGAATTTTACTGATGCAAGAGGAATGGACGACAATACTAGAGGGCTTGAAGCGCGACTGAATGTCGGTAGAGCTGTAGATACCCATAAAGCATGGGCAAATATTAATATGGAATTACTCAACAATTTTTTTAATGAAAATAATGTTGATTGTAGTAACTATCCAAAAACGAATGAAAGAATTAAATCTTTTTTAAACCTTTATTTAACTGAATTACTACTGGCTTCGTTTGAAAATACAGATGAAACTCCTAGAAAAAAAATAGAATTAAAACAACAGCTAGATACATGTTTTACTGATGTAATTAATCAATTTGATCTGTTTTTTTCTCCAGCAAATAATACCACTACTAAAACCGTAGCAGAAATGCTAACGTGTTCTATTGTGTATATTAGTAATCAACCTGAAATATTTAAAAATATTTATATTATATCTGTTATTACTGATATTCTGGCTGGTCACGGTGCTCATGGTAAGAGTTGTCCAAAAGGCGCGATCGAACGTTTAATTACATATATTGCTTCTTCTGCGCATACTTATATTATGACATATGATGATAATCCTACTCAAGAACAATCTGAAAAAATCGCAGAATATAAAAACGCAATTAAGATTATTGAAAATTCCGACGAATTAAGACTTGACGGATTTAGAAAAGAATGGTTTGATGATCATCGCGAACCAGCGGACGCTATTCCAGCTAGAACTAGTAATGGAACGAATTTTCCCCGTATATCAGCTATAACCGGTGGCCCCAATGCTTTCCCAGAAGATATGACCATTGATGAAAAAATGGAAAATTATAATCAATTTTTAAGACATAAATTTGGGTTACATCTTAATATGTTTAACCAACAACAAATTGACGAATATGAAGATTTAATCAAAAATGATAAAACAAATGGGGTTGACGCAGTTAAAGAAAATTTAGAAAATTATATTTACTTTTTAGGTGGAAAACGTAAATAATTCTTCGATAAATTTTAAATACTTTTTTTTTACATCATTCGGTACTTGAGTTATTCCTTGTCCGCGTTTTAAATGTGACTTCCCTTTAAACAGTCTCTCTTCTAACTTTTTAATTTTTTCTTTAAGTTCTTCAAGAACCTGATTTTCTTTAAGTTCTTTACTAATGCGTTTAGCGCCACGATATGTGTACCTATTATAATTTCTCTCTTCATATATTCGATATTTTTTATCCGTATATACTTTATTTACTATCTTTCCAAACCCTATTATTTTATTTGCGTCATTATTCATTTCGATAACATAGAGTGTTATCATTAATGGTATAGATTCTTTTATATGAACAGGCGAATTATATATACAACCAGAATAATCATTCGTTTGTCGCCATCGTTCATTCTCATTTTGTGTATTATTATTAAATCGTGTTAGCATTAATTGTGTCATTTAGTTTCAATGTTTAATTATAATAACACTTGATATTATATCAATTTTATATTATAAATATTAATTAAAGTTTTTTTTTGATCTTTTTGATCTTTTTGATCTTTTTGATCTTTTTGATCTTTTTGATCTTTTTGATCTTTTTGATCTTTTTGATCTTTTTGATTTCTTTGATTTCTTTGATCTTTTTGATTTCTTTGATCTTTTTGATTTCTTTGATCTTTTTGATTTCTTTGATTTCTTTTTCTGATATGTTCCTCCTGATCTAATTGGTCGATGTGTCTCTGTGTTATAGTTAAATGTTGATGGTTTTGCATATCTTATAACTGCTTTAAATTTGTTTACTACAGCATCCCGCAATCCAATTAACGCATGGTTTTTGCTTTTATTCAACTTTTTTATTAGAAGTTGAATTTGGGAGTTTGGTAATAGCCGTTTAATTTTAGAAGTTTGTAGTAGTAACCGTTTTATGTTCGAAGATTTTACTACTTTTGGTAGTGTATCTTTATATGACTTAGTTTGTACTCTTATACGCGTATCTTCAGTAACTTCATTTATATTAGCGGACTGAATCTTCCCTAAATTATCATCATTTAAATCATATGCATAAAAATTAGCATAATTTTTAATACCCCCAACAATTTTCGCCGCATGAAGATTAATTGCCCCTTTTTTTATCGCTTGATCTTTATCATCTAAATTCATATAATGGTTTATTGTGTTTAATCTCTCTTTATGATATTTCCCTAAAAAAGCATATATTTCTACATTTCCACCATGACGTGGGTTTGTTAAAAAGCTATCATTTTCTCCTAATACATAAGTTAGAGTGTTCCATGGGGGCCCCGCTGTTTGATGCCCTAAACGCGCCCATTCGTTAAATACTGTGTGTCTTATTATATCTACCATTTCTTTCCAATTATCTTTATTATGCGCTTCATTATGACATTCCTGGTTCCATAACACGTCTAGTTTATCGTGATTTGTCTTAGGTAGTTCAATTATATTACCCCAATCAATTATAGATGCTCTATTGTCCACGCCATAATCCAGAATATAACGTCCATTTATATTTGTAAGAATATTTAAAGCGTTGCCTGTATGTAAATCCGTATTAATAATACTAGTATAAACTGCTATTCTAATTACTTCATATAATACTTGTTGTAAAAATCCAGAATTCCAGCTATCTCCTATTTTCCAACCATTGTTAAATCCGCCACTATCCCATCCGGGCTCTTTAACGGCGAGATTAGAACCACCACCAATTTGCATAACAATTATACCAATCTTCGGAGCTTTTTTAATAAAATCTTCACTGTACCAGAAATGGGCTGGTGAATAATATTCACCGCTTGGTTTTATATTAAGTAATTTATTATGTATGTCTATCCCATTAAAACTAGTTTTATCATATATTTTACTAAATACAACGTATGGAGTTGCCGATTCAAAATTATCACTTGTTTTAATCGCGACCGTACATTGGGTTTTAATTTCTCTTAAAAAACTGTCTATGGTTTCTATCTTTGTTATCCCGTAATCCGTACGTAATATAATCGGATTCATTTGCTCATTTACATTAACCAGTTTTATACATAGACGTTTAACCTGAGAATTATCGCTGCTTAGATTCGTTGTAGTATCTTCTCTTAGTGTTACTGTATTATATGAAGAATATGGACTAACTCGTCCGTCTTTAAGCTGGATCATCCTTAATATTCCTGAAAACGATTCTTTTGCTTCAGCTAATACTGATACATCCGAATTTTGTAAAAATTCGGAAAAAGCATCACTTGGAGTATAATGAGCACTAGTTCGAACACCACCTTGTTGAATGCTATCTTTATCTGTATCTGTATCTACTAAATTTAAATATGATATCACTCCATAATTTAAAGTATCTAATATATTATCAAAATTTTCTATCATATATATATATCATATCAATTTTATATAAAATTGATATAAATATAGTACGGTATCCAATTATAAAAATCAGGAATGGCGATTAATAAGCTTCCCAAATCATTTATTAAATCTATTTGCGAAAAATATAATAATAAAATAACCGTAAATCAGTATATTATTGAACGACTTGTATATAAAAAGATTTTTAATGTATTTAGTGATGCGAAACTTCAAGATAGTTCATTTACGAGAGATATCACAAATTATAATTCTAATTCTAATTCAAATAAAAAACTTGGGATTGAATTAGCTAATTTCAATACTACACTAAATAAATATCCACCTAATTCATTACATCAAGCTATATATTATTCCAAAAATAGTAATAATATTGGTGTTATGTTAAATACTTGCAAAACTGATTTTTCCAAATTTATATTGAATTTTAATAATTGCGCTCAACCTTTATTATCTATACGTTTTTGTAATATTGATAGTATTTTTCACTATGAACGATTATCTCCTTCTTATAATTTTAGAGAAAATTTAATACTTTCTAATACAAGTAATTTCGGTAATTTATTTGAACATATATTAACATCATGTGAATTTCCATCAAAAGGACCAGCTCATTTAGATATTAAAGAAACTATTTTAGATGATTTAATTAACCCGTATGAAATTACAACATCAAATACCACCGAATTTAGTATAGTTAATTATAAAAATCTAAAATTACTAAGAATATTATAAACGATTATTTACCCTTTTTCTTTTTTGTCTTTTTTGATTTTCTACCGCCATTTTTACGTCTTGATAGCTTATTTAAAATGTGTGAGAAAGCATTTGATAGTCTGTTTTTTTTGGATTGGTTGGGTTTTTTGGATTGGTTGGGTTTTTTGGATTGGTTGGGTTTTTTGGATGATATTTGTGGAGATCGCTCTGCTAATGTAGGCGCTGGACGTGGTAACATCTGAGGAGACGCTTTATTTGGTAATATTTGTTGTTGTTGTTGTTGCATTTGTGGTAAATTTGGTTGTTGTTGTTGTTGTATTTGTGGTAAATTGGATTTTCTGAATTTTCTGGATTGTTTGGATTGTTTGGACGATATTTGCGGAGATCGATCTGCTAATGTAGGCGCTGGACGTGGTAACCTCTGAGGAGGATAATACGCTGGAAAGTATGTTGATGTATGAGACGCTTTATTTGGTAATAGTTGTTGTTGTTGTAAATTTTGTACTTGCGATAATGGTAAAATATGCTGCATATCTTTAATTAATTCTTCTATATTATATGCCTTTATCGCAAATTCTTTATCAAATAGATATTTTTTTACAAAGTTTTTTAGAAATTTTTTTATTTCAGGAATTTTAAGTTCTTCATTCATAATTATAGTTACATATGTTAGTAATACCCCATATATATCGACATTATATTTATATACTTCATTAAAATATCTATCGGCATCAAATTTATTAGTTTTTTTATCAATATAATTATCTAAAATAGTTTGTATATAAGGTATAAAAATTTCATCAATACTCTTACTCTTACCATATATTTTTTGTATATATTCTTCTATAATATCATAATGAGAACCACCCAGTGATGTATCGCGTATTTCCTTATAAATTAATACCGCTTTCACGCGATTATTACGCAGACTTAAATGTATCGTCTCCCACTCCCACAAACCATCTATATCATCATGAGTTCCGACATCTATATGATGAATTAATGTTTCACCAAATAATATACTACTGAATGGTACATTAGCCATCATGGTAAAAGATAATAGGTTATCTTGTATTTCTGGAAATGCTTTACCATTTGTATTTATAGCAAATCCCCAATCTATTAATCTTAGCAACGATCCTTCGTTTTTATAAACCATATTCGCTGGTTTAATATCTAAATGTAGTAATCCTTTTTCATTCATAGGTTTAATTCCATATTGTATTAAATCGATCATTTTATTGTTAATTATTGAAAATTTTTCTATAAAATTTCCGGTATTTAAACTATTAATAACGTTCTTCAAATCTTCACCGCCATCAGTTTGTTGAATTATTGATAATTCTTCTTTATTATTTTTTATCCAATCTTTTGTTAGAGTTGGAGTTGAGGTTGGGGTTGGGGTTGGATCTTGATTAAAATTACTGCAGTTTTCTGAATCTTGTAAATCATCGTCAGTTAATTCTCCTACAGAACATTTAACAAATAATTGATCTTCATTTGGAATAAAATAATTTTTATTATTTGGTATTTCTAATATAATTGGCATTACTTTTTTTATAATTCCCATTTCTTCTTTTGCTGCATCATTTCGCATTAATTTACTAACACCAGGACTAAAAGATTGTGATGGATCTTTACATTTTAAATTTGGTCTAAATACACATCCGAATGTACCCGCATCTAAAGCTTTTCCTCCTTTTTTTGATCTTTTTGATCTTTTTATTTTTTTATTATGTCTTTTAGAATATTTTTTCTTAGAATATTTCATCTTAGAATATTTCATCTTATATTATACCAACTTTAAAATTATAACTACAGTATTAAAGCGCAGCTTGGGGGTTTAAGGGGTCTCCCCTTATCCCCTTATAAGTTTAAAATATTCTCTCTATCTTTCTCATCAAATCCAAAATAATCGGCAATTGTATCGTCATTTATCTCTTCTGGGAAATCAGGCAAAAAAGTAATATCTGGAATTAGCTCAAACGCATACTTTTCAAGATACGCCATTCGATATCTTGTCGCTTTAAATATATATCGCGCTGTTTTTGTAGAGAGAAATGTATGTAATTTTATTAAATCTTCCATTTTCTCTCGCATAATCACATAATTATCTCTATTTGATATTCCATATTCTCCAGATATATCTAAGTACGGATATCCATACATCTTATGTGCCAATACTAATTTAGTTTGGTTATAATACACCAACGGTTTATTGCTATAATTTATTTGCAGCTCTGGTAATTTTGTTATTTTATTTTGTATACATGTTGTAATATTCGGATATCGACATTCTTCGGTTTTTATTATCGAGAGAACCGTATTTTTTGGTGGCATATTTGTCTTGATAATTTTTATTGTATTATTCGTATTATTTATTGTGTGTGTGCAATATTTCTGTAATTTATTAATAATACTTATTCCAAATACTGGTATTGGAATATTCGGTTTTAAATGATAATCTATATATTCATCACGATCTGTATCTCGAATACTTATTATATTATCTGTTTTCTTTTTAGTAAGTAAAAAAAAACAACTCGGTGTTTGCGCATTTCCTTTAAATATCTTATTTGTTTCTGTATTTGTTAGACAATTTAACCATTTTATATCATATTGTGTTAAAAAATAATACATTCGTTCTTTATCTGGTTTTAACCATATTGATGGTATAAATACACATAAGATTCCTGTATTTTGTTTTAATAATCCAATACTTTTTATTATAAATGCGCTCCATATTGTCGACCCGTCTTGTTTTTTCGCGTTTATTGTATTTGTTGGTACTTTTTTCTGGCCATTACAATTAAACGGTGGATTACCTATAATTACATCAAAAAAATCTGGTGTTATATTATTTGTATATGGATTATGCATATAACTTAAAAAATCTCTTTCGTAAATATTCGCGTTTTCACCAAATAAGTGTTTTAAAATTGCAATATTCTCTGGTCTTAATTCTACCATATAAATCATATTTTCAATTATATGGGTTTTTCTCTCTTCCAAATTCGGAATTTTAATTATTAAAGCTTCTAATAATTTAAAATAAAGAAATATTGAAAAGTTTCCTGATCCAGCTCCCGGATCTAACCATGTGAGATCTGGATTTTCATATACTTTTTCAGGAATTAGATTCAACATTTCTTTTATTAAACTAAATGGAGTGAAAACTTCGCCATATAATTCTTTATTTTCTATTGTTGTTTTTTGATTGATCCTTATTATTGGATTATATTGTATATCTTCAAATTTAAGATTTTTAATCATAAATTAGAAAAATATATTTTATTTTATTTTTATCTGCACTATTTTTTTGATTATTTCTTTATAATGATCTCTAAATTTAAAGTTCGCATTTTGTAATTCACCTAATGAAAACCATTTTATATTGGATTTTTCAAAATATCCCTTTTTATCTATTTTTTCTGGAAAATTTTCTTTTATAAATTTGTGATGATTATTAAAATACGATGGCAATAATGGATCATATTGAATTGTAAATAAATATGAATGATATGTATTATCGTTTTTACTTATTTTTTCTATTAAATTCTTTTCAACCAATTTTTTCAATTCTTTTTTTGTACCTAAAAAACCATCTAATTCTTCATAACCTTCTCGTATTGCGGTTTTAAATACTGCTTCTGTTTTTGGACTTGGAGAACCTCCAAAATCAGCCCATTTTTTATCATATGCTTCTTGACCTAATAAAAAAAATACTGTATTATTATTTATTGCTACCGGGAGAATACCTGCGCCCATATATATAGATATATATACATTTTTAAACGTTTTTTAAGTTCTCTTTTTTAAGTTCTCTTTTTTAAGTTCTCTTTTTTAAGTTCTTTTCGTTTTGATTAAACTTTTCTTAAAAGTTTATTTTTTAAGTTCTTTTCGTTTTGATTAAACTTTTCTTAAAAGTTTATTTCTTAAAAGTTTATTTTTTAGAAAAAAATTGAAAGACATAAGATAATATAAACATAACATAACATAACATAACATAACATATAACGATGTGTTCTGAAACTACTAATTATTCGCCGCTTATGATGCGAAATGTAGAGCAGATAAATATTAATCATAATCTTTCTATTTATATTCCATATATTCCAGTTAACCACGCATCAGAAGAATATATTAAATTTATCTTTAAAACATTAAATATTGCAATCATTAGTCGAGTAGACTTTTTAGACCATAAAAATTGTATTGATAAAATGGCATTTATTCATATAAAACTATGGCATACTAATATTATTGTTGAACATCTGCAAGAAAAAATACTGGATCAAAATCAAGAAGCTCGTATTGTTTACGATGATCCATATTATTGGATTCTTCTACCAAATAAACGACCTATTCCGGAAAATTATGCAGGCCACC
>Ga0209533_1000811_pt1 | contig 29826 bp, 26 predicted proteins | sample COG_04_FD_184748 | JGI IMG/M metagenome (GOLD analysis project Ga0209533, IMG submission 184748) | Pelagic Microbial community sample from North Sea - COGITO 998_met_04 (SPAdes) (version 2) | ecosystem: Environmental > Aquatic > Marine > Neritic zone/Coastal water | place: Helgoland, sampling...
GCCCACACAACTCATGTAACCGTCATTCACCCAACGTAAATAACGATCCATTTGGTCTTTGGGGTTCATGCCCTGGCATGTTATTAAACTGGTTGCTAAACACAATGCCATTGACGTGTCGTCTGTCCATTGGCCTGCCTTAAGTTTGAAGGGCCCCCCGTCTCGAAAACCATTCACAGGGGTAAATTTACCACGCGGCCTAAATTCAACCGGCGCACCCATGGCATCACCAATGGCCAACCCTAGCATTGCACCCAAAGCGTGGCCTTGATTCATTGCACCTCCATGCTTAAAAACTGCTTAATAATGTTTTGAGCCGATTTTTTGCCTAAAGCCTGCCCTTGGCCTTTTAAAATATGTAACTGATTTTTCCTAGAGCCACACCGAGTTCTTTAAACGCCTCTGAATCATACCCCAGGTCGCAGTCAGCTATGTGTATGGATACGAAGTTTGGTTTAGTGATCCGTTTCTCAGTAGCGGCTTGGTTATAAAAGCTGGTGCATATCATAGCGGCACTGGTTTATGAGTGTTAAGTTTGCCCATCTCACTCTTCTTTAACAAATACATTCTCTTCAAATTCACCCTCGTGAACCTCTCCATGCCTGTCTATTAGAGTTCCTTTTCCCTGATACTGCCCAACCTCAAAATTTCCTTCATATTGTTCAAGCACGTCATCGTGTAATTTGTAGGTAAGTTTACCTACCCCATGTGGAACTAACATATGATATGGGTAACCTTGAACATCACTTTCAGGATTACTGAGCGTATCGGCTATATAGTCAGGTGACATTACTTCACCTTCATAATGAACAGTTACGCTGTCGTAATCTAAGCCATCATCTTCGGCTTCAGGACCTTTTTTGAATAATCCAAACATTTTTTTCTCCTTAAATCTGACTCAATTAAGCGGCATGGGTAGCATGCCCCGTTATAGGCAATGTCCAGACCAATTCTATAAATATTACTTCTAAAAGATCAGTGTGAATATAGGAAAAATTCTGGTTTGAGCCCAGCAGTCGTAAAAGATTATTATGCTAATCAAAAAATCTGCTGTGTGCTGTTGATCTTTTAGAAGTGTCATTTTCAGAAATTTTCTTAAGACATTTCTGATAAAGTCGCTATAGTTGATACTGTCTTTAATCAACTTATAGGCAGTAAAAATTACATTATTAAGGGATTAATGGAATGCATCCATTTCAGATTAAAAATAAGGAAGTAGAAAAGCTTAATGCAGAGCTTGGTGGTGTGCTTCGAGAGTTATTTGTTAATGAAGATGTATTCCCATATGAAGCAGCAAAGGGCGTTAATTCTATGACTGTCGTGTTCACCATTTATGGAAGACAGGGCTCTTCCATTGAAACAATTCTGAGTGAAGTTGACCGAGATATAAAAAGAGCTAGGGAAGCTAGCCGTTACATTCGAAGCTTAGGTATGCAGATAGTCCAAATACAAATACGGGCTATGATGATTGACACGATGCGAGCTTCTTTTTTGGTGGGGCAAATTGGAGCAATAATAACTGTAGCAAAAGAGGCAAGTACCGCTAAAAAAAATGACGGTGAAACTATTTCCAATACTAGTTTTGATGAAAAACTGAAATATATTCGCGTATGTGTTTCAGAGTTAAGTCGTTATTTAAGAGAAGATGGTGACTATTACAGTAGGCAGGAATTGGCAGAGGACCACTTTGGCAAAGCTTATGTTTGGGGCTGGTGCAAAGGAGTAGTTGGTAATTGCGGTATATCAGTTAAAGACCCTAAATGGCATATGGCTCATATTCAGGCATTCTGTTGGGCATATGAAGGTGTGGAATTGAACAGTAAATTAGCAGATAAAGTTGCTGAATCAATATATTGGGAATTTAAAAAATTCCTAAATAATCTAAGTAAATTAGATAAGCGTGGAAGCACCTCAACACATGGAGGCAGTTCAATAACAGAAGCATTAGACCGCATTGCATCATTATCTGAGGTTGATTTCTTTAAAGGAACTGCAGGTCGAAACTTGTTTGAGTGCATTGATTTACACGATCATATTTCCCATAACAGAGTTAACGCTTAACACTCAATATTGTGGAAAATCAAAAAGGAGTTGGTAATGAAAAGACCATACGCTAGTTTTCTAAATACAGAACTGGAAAGTAAAATAAACGAATTGGTTACAATCAGAGATGTGGAACAATTGGAGCTCATTTATTCAGAGCTTGAACATCGAAGGAAGCCTCAAGCAAAAGCATTAATGGCCCGATTAAAGCTAGTTCTTGAATCATTGTATGAGCTTTCAGAAGAGAACGAATACGAAAAAACAAAGACTTTTTTAGATAATAAAGATTTTGGTGAAACTTTAAAGTTCTGGCGCACCTACTGTAAACGAAGTGTTGAAATTCCAAAAATGGAAGATGCTTGTTTTGAAAAATTAGTAGAGATTGAGGAGTTTTGGAATCAACAAGAGCATGGTTATTTTGAATTATCTGACATCGATTTAAAAGATCTTGAGTTAAAGCCGAAAGATGAGGCTAGTTTCTTTTCTTATTTTGGTTATCGTACAAATAAGTCTTTGAAGCTCCGCAGACAAGTTCTTCACCTCCTGCAGTGCTGTAGCCTGCCTAAAACCCTAAAATATAGGGAATGGGGAGAACCATCATCAAAGCAGAGATATTTAAAGATTATTGATTACTTAGGGGGCTTTACAGTTCCACACAGAAACAATCCTAAAAAAGCTGATGCTGTCGCTGCCTGGGATGCTGATCGTAAGTGGTTTGAATCTAGTTACCACACTAATATAAGTGATTAACTAGGCCATTTAGTGCCCTTTAATTTTGTATTTTTTACCAAATTTATTTTCTTCACTATTGCCTTGTTGAAGCAGAAATATAACCAACACTTTCCAGCATATAAGCATTATCAATTGGATGTAAAGTCTCAAAGTGGAACTCAACATTACTCAGTTGGTAGTTAATAACCTCATCTTTGGCAATCTGTTTCATCGCTATACTTTAATTAAAATCGTCAAGGAATTGGATTGGTGTATAAGAAACTAACCTGTCCATCGCCCGCGTATCTATCCACATTTTATATAGAGGCGCCTTTTAAACCCGAGCCAAGGACCTCGTTGCCGTCCATAAAGCTTATCTATCAGAGCGTACTTTACCTCTTTGGGCAATGAGTCGATAACTGCATTATCTGCCAAACCAGCACATCGAGTTGGGTAAAATGTCAAACTGTTCAATTCGTCTTTTGAAATCAGTGTCAACTGATCTCTAACGGACATGTCGTTGAGCTTTTGAATGAGAAGATCTCGTTCAGGTGTATTTCGCCGACTCGCACTATACTCACGTGTTTTTCTTCTATTTTCCCGATTGTCTGCCCCACGCTCTATGGCCATTTGTGCATCATGGTTTAGACGTTCTTGATATTCTCTATCCAGTTTCAAATATTCAGTAAAGTTCTTAGCCCCTTTGTTGTTCTGACCCCCAAATGGATTCCAAGGATTGCTTGTGTTTTTTATGACCCATGCTGATATTTGATCAATATCTTCAATAGATGTACCGCGACTTCGAAGTACACCAAGTATCCATATACACCCACATACAGACCCTCCCATCCAACTTAATTCTTCTTCAACGTAGGTCAGCCCTTTTAAAAGAGAGAATAGCTTCTCAGTTGGATACCGAGCTATCGCTGATTTCCAACTATAGGGAGTCATTGCATTGATGTGACTGCAGTCCTTTAATAACTTTAAGTCTACCAGCACCTGCCCCGAATCAATTTGCTCACCGATTTCAATTAACAATGCAATAATTTCTTGATTAGTCATTTGAATATCTCTTTTTATTGGTCTACTGCACTGAGAATAGAGGTTTTACGCTAGTATTAAACCTAGTGTAAATATACTGTACAGCAGTTGATTGTCAGATTTGAAAATCGCTCTTTAGGGGGCTTGATAATAGGTGGTCATAAAAATTGTGCATTTCAAGATGCTTAATCAATGTTGGACAAAGTTATTTTTTGTCCTCTTCTGGATTACGAATAAACGGTTTTTCAGTAAATTCATCCAATGGTTTCCAGGCGTTAACGACTTCTGTTGGGGAACAAATTTCAACATCCTCAATACCTTCTTTGGTCTGCACATATCCAAAGCATCCCACTTCCACCTCGATTAATAGTGGTTCTAAGCTAATTATGCTGCCGTAGGTCCCCAAAACCCCCTCTTCATCATCAGCATCCCTTTCATCAACACAAAGGATACAAGCATCATCATCATCATACGGGTAGCCCATCGGTACATTATGGTTTTGAAGCAGCAGAATTTCAGTTTGTCTTGATTGCATCTCATTGTAGATTAAAAAGCCAAAAAAATGTTTTGCTAGCTCAGGCCAACTTTTACCCTCCATAAATGTTTCATTATCTACACGGGCGTCTAGTTTAGATAGAACGCTTAATAGTTTTTCTGGGTCAGTTTCAATTATTTGGTACGATAAGCAGTCCCTTGATGCTTTAAGAAGCTCCTCTTTTGAAATGTAATCCGGCAGTGAGTCTGAATACAGTTGTCGAAAACTCAATTCTTTTGTATTTTTTTTCATGCTTTAACCTTAACAAATTTTTGCAGAGTGCCATAGTCTTCAGTCTGTGTGGGGCTGACTATTAGAGGAATGAAACTAGTGATTGTCATTTATCACCACTGTTATTTGAAGCTCTACTGTACACTTAGTGTACAGTAAGTTAAATGTAAGCCTAAACTAGCTACTGTGTTTCAAGTCCGGCATATATACTCATCAGCACCATAGCTTTATTGATATCATCGAAGCGATCTACCGCTGACTTTTTCATGTTCATGATTGCTTTCTTAACAGTCTTTATGGCCACTTTTTAAACAAAAGTTAGACAATTAGTGTGCTGAAAATATGTTAGATAAAGTCGTCAATCTAGCTAAAGATTAGATTTATTAAAGCTCTGCTAAAGCAGATATTAACGTTCGATTTCCCTTAGTTTAATCGAGCCTTGCTTAATGAGAATCGAGAGTCTCTTATTAAATTAAAATAAGTTAAATTCAATAGTCCTCTGGTTCACATAAAAAATCTTTAAAATCTTCAATTTGAGAATTGCTTAGCGGCCCATCACTCAATCGCATACCCCTTGACTCTCTAAAGTCCATTCTCAAGCTACTCATCCCTTTCTTACCAGTGCATATCGATGAAAACGTCCCAACAAAATCTATCGAGCCTGGGAATGTTTTAGTCAATAAGTTTGATATTTTAGTCATACTAACATTCTCATCTAATACTAATTTATCAAACAAACTGCGGGTAATGTCATCTAACTCGATTCGAAGATGCGATTGTTCTTCGTATTCATCAATCTTACTTTCAAGGTCGTTTATTTGTGATTGCAGTATTTGTCTATCAGAATTATTCATTTCCTCTCCACAGTCACTCATATTACTTTCCAAGTCATGCCTCTTGCTCTCCAAATCGAATTCATTATCCATAAGTTCGCCATGGAATTTCGAATCACGCTCATCACAAACGAGAAAATAGTAATCCCTAAAGAACCGCAGCACTTCCACTTTAGCGGAAAACCACAAGTTCATCGTTTCCCCATAGACATTGACGCAACATCCAATTTCATCATAACCTTTGTATTTAGATAAATTTTCAATTCGGGTCATGACACCATGATGTTCAGAATCTTGTGGATCCCATGTATCAGAATGAAATCCACTCCCCTCTGACAACTGTGGATTAGTTACATAATTTAAAACAACTACCATAAACCAAAGAGCTACGATCACTATTGCAAGCCAAGCCAAGTCGGCTGCTACTAAAAACCCAATAAAGGCCCAGGCTGCAATAATTTTCATAAATTTTATCTCCAGACGAATATAAGTATTGATATAAAGTTTCTTTGTAAGTTTATCTAAATAATTGAAAATCCAGTATTCAAACGAAAAAAGTGCGTCGTTGATTTTTATTTAGTATTCGTTAATATAATACTTTGCTCTAATGTCCTCAATAACTCTTGGATGTAACTTGATGAATAATATTAGTGACTCATCGTTAATACTTGTGATTTTTTTGGTTTTTACCCCACTGATATTTATTGTTTATGGCCGAATATATAAAGCAGGAAAGGTAAATAAGTCCAGATTTGACTGGTACACAGAAGGTTATTATTTTAGTCAAGATCCATTAGGCAATGAAAGGGCACACTATGAGAGAAAAAGGTATTCCCAGACTTTTGATAAATTAGCCACACAACATACTCAGGACATTGCTAACTCATTCAGTTGTGGTGAACTCGCACAGTTTGAATTGGCGTTGAACAATTTCATAGCAATTTTTATAGATTATAGTAATCCATTCGCCAATGATAAAACCGGTCATTATGCCAATTTAGTAAATAGTATTTATGTGAGCAACAATCTAGATGGACCAATGGTGGCAGAGAAAATATTGTTACGCGCGTCTGAAATAGGTTGTGTGTCATTGGTTACTGTATTGAGGATGATTGATGATAAAGAAGCCCGAAACGCATTGTTTAAATGGAAAAATAAAATCAAGACAACCATGAATGGAAACTCAAATTCAGAATTAGCTTGTGAGTGGTGCACAATGGACTCAGCCGTTTCGAAGGTACAATGTCCCATTTGTGGCTTCAAATCGTCAACAAATTCGTTAAAAGGACTTATGAAACATTGGAATAATAACCATGTTTCTAATGAATTTCCAAAAGATTCATGTTGTGAAAAACACAGTAAATATAAAGCAGTAGAACCATAGCTTTAATACATAGTTACAGGGCTCCTAAACTATTATTTCTACCATGGTACTTTTTTTAATGAAAACTGTATAAGTTAGCGCCGTTAATGGTTTAAAGCCGATAATCAAATAAGGAAACTTAATGATCTTCCAAAAAAGGCACCGGCTTAACAATGACGACCGACTTGTAACATCCATAGACACGCACCTTAGTGCTATTGCCTCCGAGGAAAGAAGTAATAAGGGAAAAATACCTTTCACAATTACCTATACGATGTATTATTAATATTACGTATTATTTAATAAACTCTTGGTAATCGTTACTTATGCAACAAGAATCGTTATTAAAACATCCTTTAGCTAACCAGTTACTAAACTGGTATCAAAAAAAGCATCACATATGCATAGATAACTCACCCAAAGAAGTAGAATCCATTAAGTCTATTTTTATGCTTGTGGAAACAGTTTTAATTCCTGTCAGTAAAAAATTTGGAGAGATCAAAATCACATATGGCTTTGTATCACCTGAACTAAATAGATACATCCAAAGAAACAGTTCGTCTGGCACATACCCATCAACTGACCAACATGCTGCGTCTGAGTTAAATCAAGCAAATAACCAAATATGCAATAGACAGGGTTTAGCCTGTGACTTCATTGTTAATGGTTATGAAAAGCAAGTTGGTCAAATTATGCTATTTATAGTCAATAATTTAGATTTTGATAAAATTTACTATTATGGAAATGATAAACCATTGCATGTAAGCGTTGGTCATACATCAGAAAAGCACCTACAAGTTATGAACGTAAGTGAAAATGGGCGACGCATTCCTGGGAAAAAAGCCTACGGCAATAAAGCTAAAGTTCTAGCAGAAGAATTAGTTAAAGTCTCAGTATCGGAATTGCCGTAATGACGATTAATTTTAATGCACCCATTGGTATCAAAAACGCTATCTTCATCAATCCACATGATCCAATAATGTGGGAACTCGACGAAATTAAGTTTAGCAAAACATACCCTGATCTCTTTGCTAATTTTTTGAATGCGTTGTCTGAACAACCAGATTCTGACCCAAGGGATATAATAGATGGGCTATTCGATTTTGATGAAGAGTTCATGTTTATAATCTCGAGAACTATACCTTCAGTCGAAATAATGCTCACCAATGGATCCTCTCAATACATATCAAACAAATTACTTATGAGGATTCACGAGGGCTCTTTTGTTGATCGCGTTGAGCTGCGCTGGGAGCATCAATTTGTTTACTGCATTCTTGACCGGTGCAGTGGCCAAAGTGGAACTTTAGGAATTTGGGACATAGCCAAAGAAGATTGGTGTTTTTTTCATTCTGATGAATCCTTTTGCGTTACTGAAGTAAAATACAACTTCAGTAACGACAGTTTTAGCGGAATCTATGAGTACCAATACCCCATGACTCCAGCATCTGGCCGAATGGTATTTGAGATTACATCAAAGCGGGAATATCGAAACTCAGACTGAAAATAGTTTTAAGATAAATTCACAATTAATCAATAAATTCTTTGTAATCTTTTCTAATTATTTGAAGTTCTTCTACTTTTTTTGTTCCCAGTTCGCGGGTAAGCTCCATTTCAATAGATTGTATGTGATCTCTAACCTCCTCTGCCAAAGATCCGTTAGTCTTAGACAAAAAACTTGCCCAACTTACTCTGAGGTAAGCCTCTTCCAAAGACTTTTGCACGCCTTGACCTTGATGGTACATTAATCCAAGGTTGAAGTGAGACAAAAGCGTTGCGTTATTAATTTTGGACTGATTTGATATTGAACGTTTGTAAAATTTTGCTGCCAGCGCGCAGCTCTGCTCCACCCCACTTCCAAAATCGTACCGGCGTGCAACTTCGAAAGACCCGACTGCGCTGCCATTTTCTGAACTCTTCATAAATAAAGCAAAAGCTTCCTTTGTTTTTGGTTCCTTTGTATCTACGATAATCGCATGTTGCAGTTGGGCTTCAACCCACCCAAGTTCCGATGATTCAATAATAAGTTTTACGCCTTCAAAAGCTGAATCATCACCAAGTAAATTTAACCTTAGAAGCATGCCTAAAATAAATTTTGCCTCTAAATTCTCGCTATTTGCGGCTGATCTAAAGTAAGCCATAGCCTCCATTATTGAACTTTCCATATCCTTTATTTCAGTCAGTATAAATGCCTCCATCAGGCTATCATCCGAACCTAAAAACTGAGCCTTAACCTGTTCAATTGAATATATTTGCTCCCAAAGTTCTTGTTCTTCGCTCTCATATGGATCAGGGACAGGGTTCCCAGTGACGATTTTCAAAAAGCTATATTTTGCTGAATGGACTGCACGAATTCCCAGCATGAGCTGAGCCTCAGAAGAAACATATGGCTCTTCAGCTAAACATTCTAGAAGCTTGAATGCTCCATAATAAGCCTCTGTAAATAATTCTTTAGCCCCTGCTTTTGCTAAATTCATAGCCCTATCCAGGTGCTTATCCACTTCCAACTCATTCTTGTAATGTCGAGCTAAGTTCCCTAAAGAATTACCATAACCATTTTCTGCAGCTTCAAAATAATACTTAAGCGCTTTTGACTTATCTTTTATGAAATCGCCATAAAAAAGTCCAAGGGCGTTAGTTGCTTTAGAATACCCTTGCTCATGAGCATTGGTTAAAAACATTTTTGCAGCGTCTGCAGTTATTTGGTCATCCAAGCCTTTTAGAAATATTACACCAACTTCGGTCATAGCTTTAGTCGAACCATTCTCAGCTGCCCGAATTAGCCATTCTCTTGAATTATTAGTGTTAGATTTTGGGAAGTCATGATCACCCTCTTGATATAATATTCCAAGGGCATACATTGCTTCATTATTTCCAAGTTCTGCAGATTGAACAAAAATCTCAAAGCCTAATTCTTCATTTTGGTCCATTGGGTTTTCGATAAAGTCATAATGTGCACACGCAAGTTTAAATTTAGCAGAGGCATCACCTTCATCCGCTAGCTTTGACCAAATCTCAAAAGCTTTTTGATAATCTTCAGCATCATAAGCTTCTTCACCCATTTCAAAAGTGTCGAAACTTTTGGACTCTTTAATACCCAGCATTTTTTTGATGTCCATTAATTTAGCTCCTGTAAGTTAATGAAATTGAAATAGACAGTTATTCTTTGACCACAGGATAGTCCGACTTTTTAAACTAAGAATGGGCTTCACATACCTATTAGATAAGAAGCCTATTCCTCCATATTAACGCCCCAACAATTTGGTTGGTTAAAGGATGCCTTAACTGACTCGATTTGAGCATCGCTTAGCTCTTTAAAGTAAATAGCGTGATCATTTAAAACATCTTGGAAATCTAATCTGAAATCAAATTTGTCGTAAAGGTAGTTTTTGTCAGGGTCATAACTCCCTCTGAAGTTTAATATTAAATTTTCATTGCCACTCTCTATGCGCACCAACGAACAATCCCACCAAGCCCATCGGCCTAATTCTTCCATTGCTTCGAGATAACTGTCCAAATTCCCATGCATAAGTGGTAAGTCTACTTCTAAATAAGCTTTTAAGGCATAATATTCATCAGGATCTTCAGAGGTCACCTGATCTTGATGTGGTTTTATTACTTGAAAAAAAGCCATTAAGGCTTGATAGAAATTTCCTTTTTTATAGGCATCTTCAACAGCATCCTGCTCCCTATTTAAAAGAGGAAAGGAATCACAATTTTCCTGAAATTGAAGTTCGTATGTAATAGTGGGATCTTCATCGCTCTCAATCATGTAATTAGTAATTTTCCTTTATTACCTCTGTTATTTAAAAGTCTACTGTACACTTAGTGTACACTAGGTGGCCTGTCAGCCTAAACTATCGCTAGAGCGTCAAGTTCAGCTTATACACTCATCACTAACATATGGTCATTAATATTATGGAAGCTATCTGCCACTGACTTTTTAATGTTCATATTTGCGTTTCTAACAGTCCGTATAGCCACTTTTCAAGCAATGGTTAGCCATCTCATGTGCCTTTTCAATTTGAGAGGAGGTCATTTTATTAGCAATCTTGTCTTTATATTCAGCAGCTTTCGAATCACCGTTAAAGTCAGCTAAGCTGCACCACATATATGCCCTTAAACAGTCCTCTTGCACACCGCCCCCGTTAGCGAATAGAACCCCTAGATAAAATTGAGCATCGGCAAGTCCTTGCTTAGCAGCTAAGCTAAACCACTCTGCTGCTGTCTTATGGCACTGTGGCACACCTGTCGCATGTTGGTGCATAAGTCCAAGATTAAATTGAGCATAAGCATCTCCTGCATCAGCAGCTTTAGTGTACCAATACATGGCAGTCTCATGGTCTTTCGTGACGTCTTGACCATTGTTATAAATATTTCCAAGCTCAACTTGAGCCTCAACATACCCTAGCTTAGCAGCCTTAGTATACCACTGCATGGCTGACTTATTGTCCGCTGGGATACCATACCCACGAGCGTATATATGCCCCAGATTGTATTGAGCACTTGCATAACCTTGCTCAGCCAAAGGAACCCATACTGAAAGTGCCATCAGATAGTCAGTCGATTGAGCTGCACTCATTCCCATATCAAAGCTTGCGATCATGGACACATTCTTATACCCACTTTGTAAACATTCAGCATACATCTCTTGCGCTTTCGTAATTTGAGTGGGGGTCATTTCCTGAGTGATTTTTTCTTTATATTTAATGCCACTTGAACTGCCGTTATAAATGGCTAAGTTGTACCACATATAAGCCCAAACATAGTTTTTGAGAATTCCCATTCCATTATCGTACATAAAGCCCAGATAGTATTGGGCCTCAGCAATCCCCTGGACAGAGGCTGCAATGAACCACTTGACGGCTATATTATCGTTATGTGTAACACCTTCGCCATGGCCGTACATAAGCCCTAGATTAAACTGAGCAGTCGCATGTCCCTGCTCAGCAGATAATGTATACCACTTAGCAGCGAGTTTATCGCTCTGTAGGACACCCCATCCATTTTTGTACATAAGTCCTAGATTAGATTGACCTAGACCATCACCCTGCTCAGCAGCTTTGGTATACCATCTAACAGCTTTCCGATCGTTTTGTGTAATACCTAATCCACGTCTGTAATGAAGCCCCAGATTAGCTTGAGCTCTAGCATGTCCCTGCTCAGCAGCTTGGGAGAGCCACTTAACAGCATTCTCATCGCTCTGTGACAAACTTTCACCATGGCCGTACAAAACCCCTAGATGACATTGGGCATCTGCACTCCCTTGTTCAGCAGCTTTAATAATTTCATTTAGCTCATCATTTTCCATCATGCCACCCTTAACAATTGGTTTAGTCGATTTCTAAGCAGATATTGGACATGTCATAAACTTTATCAATTTGAGAATCGGATATGTTATTCATTAATATTCTACTCATCCCAATCAATTTCTGTATCAAACAGTTTCAAGTCATCACCTGCCCAGCTCTTAAAAACTTCTAAGATTTGACTTTTTTCCAGTCCAATGTGAATGTTTAGTGGCGCAATTTTATCCAATTTTTCACCATATTCTTCTAAGGCGACTTTATCCAATTTTTCACCAAGTTCTTCTAAGAATGAAACTATAAATTCTTTGGTTTGAAACTCAAAAAGCTCGTTCAAAAAATGTGAAAAGTCCTTCCACCAACCATAATTATAAGTCCAGCCCATAGAGGTAAGGTATAACTCATGCCGAATTACACCCTCTCTAAACCATGCAGAGTAGCGACAATCTGGATGTTGATAAGGTTCGATGGGGTTAAATAGTCCCATCCAAGGATGATTACCATCTGTTTTGCTGTCGTCTTGTTGATCCCCAAACATTACCCAAGTTAACGCTAGAAATTTCTCTTTATTTTTTTCAGCCACCATGTCTGCGCAATCAAAGAAACCAAAACCCAATAAACATCGATCTTCAAATGAATCCGCATAGGCTATTAACTCTTCCTCAGTTATTTCGGATAGTAATTCATTCAGTATTGACTCACATCCCATCACAGGCTCACATGATAGATGATCATCGGTGGTGAACTTGAATAAAAAATCTTGATATTTTTGTTTCATAATTGTTGTTGAAAGTGTCTTTGCCTTATCAGAGCTTTTTCTGGCAACCCTCAACAACGGCCCAAACCTGAGTGAAATATTTTTTAGTTCCTCGTCTTCTTTTAAAGTATCAGAAGCAAATTGAAGCGCACTACCATTATTCTTAATGGCCTCAAGCACTATTTCACGGTCATCTCTTAAAGCATCAGAAGCAAATTGAAGTGCCAAACCGTCTCTTTTCACCCCTGCAAGCACCACTTCTCGGTCGTGTCTCCAACTTATAGAAGCGTCCTTAAGAGTCAGAAAATTATTTCTGATCCCGTCGATCATGAGCTCTTTCAATGTCCAATTTTTATGAATCCCATCACGCCCATCGAGAATCATTTGATATATACCTACGTTGTCATATTCCCAACTCATGTTGAACATTCTCTCTTGGTATTTTAAAAGATTTATCAATACGTTTTAATTAAATAGCCTTACAGCCCTAAATACTCATAGTTCTTAATAGTTACTCTACAAACTTATTTTAATAGACAGTTATTCTTCTAAATCATCGATGTCATAATTTTCGATCATGTGGTGCTGAATCCATTCAAAAAATGAATCATAACCACGCCATAAGCCACCTGGGTAGCTAATAAATGAATAGGGGTTTGTTGTTGTGTCAAATCCATAAAAATTGCCATCAACATCAGAAGCAACTGCATTAATAGATGCTGCAGATATTTCTTTTGAAGGGCCGCTTAATTGTCTGACTTCTAAAATCTCAGTTTCTACGAATTCGTATAAATATATAAATTCTTGAGCTTCTTTTGAGGGAAGCCATACTGGTGTTTCTAAATGAAGTATTAAAAATCCCTCTCCTTTAAAAAGCCCAGATCCGGCTTCAACTTCGCCAATTTCCTCCATGAATATTTGAAAATCCATAGGGTATTTCTCTTTATCTTTGAAGTTTAAAACTGGGGTGTGATCCCAATACAAAGCCTTGCCATTTAAGTCGTCTAGCTTTTTCCTAAAGGCTATTATTTCTTGACGAAGTTTATTACTACTAACCATCGTGATCTTCCTCTTCAACAAACCGTATAGCCACTTTTCAAGCAGCAGTTAGACATTGCTTGTGCTTTAGATATATGAGCTGGGGTCATTTGTGTAGCAGCTTAGTTAGTCTAAGTAACTAAACTTTGGCATTTGAAGTTTTAAAGCTCCCAATCACCGCAAGAAAAATTAAACTAGCAAATGGAACAATAGCCCCAACGATTATCAAACTAATCACCCACCCATAGCGACTTCTCTCGGCATCCCGAAGCCTCCCGAGAATATTATTCCATACATATACAAAGCTATATAAAATTATGAGCATAGACACCAAACTGATTGGATTTTCATACCATTCATCATGGTCTTCGATTGAAACAGCATGGTCGAACCACCAATAAAAAAGCAAACCAGCTGTCATTTTGAAGACGATTGAAATGGCTAATCTTCCCCAGTACTCAGGGCGGCCTATTTTACGCCCAAAGCTTAGTTTCAATATATTTATTCTAGATATGCTCATGTTTCTGTCCAAAACCTCCGTGATGCTTACATTCAATACTACTTATAAGAGGTTGTCATTGATATAGGAAAACTACTGATTTACGCCTTACGGCATTTTCTAAGAAGAGCTAGTGAGCATTGGTAGAGATGTAGTTCTGGACGAGCGAACGCAGCTTGCAGCATGGCTGCAAGGTGCTTAATCGACGTTAGAGCGGGTGTGAAGTGGGTAAAGCCTTTGGCAGCATGGGTACTAATAACTACTCAGACGGTCGGGTAAGGTTTAAAAGCAGTGCTAATTAGTGTTTGTATCAGTCAGATGGAGTCTGACCTAACGTTAACTGGTCTTATTTTTCTTACTCGTAAGCACTGGTAGTTGCTAATTTCTCTTCTATTGGAACAATGTCATCTTGATTAATAATCATTGGTTGGCCCCGGTATAGTGGAAGAGCCTGACCCTCAAAGCTTTCTTCAAGGGCGCAGGCGGATACTGATATGAAATAGCCTATAAAATTTGATCCTGTATCCTTTAAGGCTGATACGAACGATGCTGTGGATGGATGGAGTTTCGCAATTGATGCTGGATACTTGGCTGATCCAACTATTAAGTAACAAAACTCATCTTCTGTATTGTAAAACCATATAGAAGGAATAGAGTTAGGATCTGAACAGATTTCTGAAACAACGTTTCCACTTTTTTCCAGCACTTTGCAAGCCATCTGTATACAAAAATCATGAACTTCCCAATCGGACATTTCTATATGTTCGCCACCCACATAATAGTAGAGTTCAAGTGGACAATTTTTATTTATATCATATAAGCCCAATTCTTCCATGGAAGGTTTCCATCCCTGCTCATTGTGTACCATGGGCATCATACAAGGCACTGCATTCATCAACTCGGACTCAGTGAGAAAAAGATCAAAATCTTTTGGGTTAGTTTCTGCAGTTTTACGAGGCTCCTCAATATCCACAATCCATACATTGAATAACTGATTCCCTAATAGGAATATTTGATGTGCAGCAGGCTTGCCTGAGATTAAATGTTTAGCAGTAATAAAAATTTGAAGGGGTTCATTCTCTGATTCTAATATTAGGTGATTCGTTGCTGCTTGCCACATATCGTGAAATTCTTGTTCACTCATGCTAAATCTCTCATTTCATTAAAGGTCCGTGATCTGTGAAATAAACACTACTTCAGATATCGTGTTTTAGATATAGGAAAATTTCTGATTTAACGCCTCACAATAATTTCTGAGCAGACCTGATGACTAGCGTTAAGGTTTCAATGCTGAACGAGCGAATGAAGCTTACATTCGGCTGTAAGGTGCTTAATTGATGTTAAAGGGGATGTAGAATGGGTAAGGGCTTAAGGTAGCTTGGGTATAAATAATTACTCTGGTATTCGGGTGAGGTTTAAAAGCTGAACCTCCATCTAAAGGTTTGTATAGGCGCTATCATATCCCTGGTTTCTCAAGTGGAAGCTTCATAATTTTCAATGGAAACTTTTTAACAATCTATTATTCCTTCTAAAAGAGATTTTAACTCTTCTAAGGAAATATCTTCCCAGGGAACAATGAGCCCGGTACTGTCCAAAAACTTTTCTAAATCTTTATTGCCCTCATACTTAAATTGCTTACCCTGAGCCCAATCATCAAAGGGTATGTCGCCCTCGGTAACACTAGAAAGAAGCATACCTACATCACTAAAAATTGCCCCTTTCTTGCATACAGCGGTAAATTCATATCCCATCTCAGACAACGTTATGTCAAATATCATTGGGGCATAGGTTTTTAATTTCTTTACCAGCTCAATTTTATTCATTTGCGTTGAAAACTATATTTAAATTAATTTGTTCAAACATAGGCATTACCTCACCAGAAATTAAGTTATCTAAAACATAGTATATAATAACCAAACCTTAGCATAGACATTAGAGGAAAGCCGACTTATCCTCTGGTGATTGATCACACGCGTTTGCTAAACTATGGACTACAAATTATTTAAACAACTTGTTAGCACTATACGAGTTGGAAAACAGCTTCCTGACGCCGTTTATGTCCATAAAAGTGCAATTGAGTCTATGCCAGACGCAATCTCAAACCTCACATTGAAAATTGCAAACGTACTTAAAATTTCCAGTGAACAGTGGAATATCATAAAATTCTATAAACGAGACTACAAACTCACCTTATTAAGCTATCCAGAGTTTGATATTGATAGTTACCCTGCCCTACAAACAAGTTTCACCATAGATTTACAAAAGCTTTCAGTTAGAAAAGCAAGTTATGAAGGCTCAGATAACCCCCCTATTCTTCATCGAAAAGAAACCTTTGTAGAGAGTTCTTATCCATTGCATGCTCACTTTAGATCCTTAACTATTGAAGGAGAGGCCATAGGGCTATATGAGAATGTCAGATCCATTGGCTTCAAAAAGAACTGGCTTAGGCTCATTGCGCAAAAAGGGCATTGCCTTAATCAGGAGGGGCGGTTAGTAGCTTCTGTGGATCAGCCAACTAACGTTATTATCTCTGAAGAAATGGGTAATAAGAAAATAGATCGGCATAAGACAGCAATTGACAGAAATCAACTCTCTCAGCCCATGCAAGTTCTTGCCCGACATAATTACTTAAATGGCGAATGGTCCGTATTAGATTATGGCTGTGGTAAAGGCGATGATCTGCGAGAGCTAGAGGCCCATGGCATAGATGTATCAGGATGGGACCCTGTGCACAACGAAGAAGGCTTGCTGGTTAATAGTGATATCGTCAACCTCGGGTTTGTGCTTAACGTAATAGAAGAACGTGAAGAGCGTGACCAAACACTCAGGCGGGCTTGGGAATACGCAGATAAACTGATGGTGGTTTCAGTAATGGTGGCAGGTGAGTCCACAATTAACCAGTTTCAACATTACAAAGATGGCGTCATTACAAGTCGCAATACGTTTCAACGTTATTATAGCCAGGGTGAGTTTCGTTATTACGTAGAAAGCACACTAAATGAAAATGCAATCGCTGCAGGTCAAGGTATATTCCTTGTGTTCAAGGATAAACTTGAAGAGCAAACATTTCTTTCAGACCGGCAACATATTAAGCGCGATTGGCGACAAAAAACACAGCGCGAGCTTAGCGTTCGCCAACCGGCGATAAGAAAAGACTTAGTTGAAAAGCATTACGAACTATTTACAGACTTTTGGAACACTTGTTTGGAGTTAGGTCGCATACCAGCTAACAGTGAATTTGAATTCAGTGACCAGATTAGGCGTATTATTGGCTCACACAACAAGGCATACAAAGCACTTTTGGGCCAATATAGTGAAGCTTTGATGATGGAAGCTGAAGCCAAACGCAAGCAGGACCTGCAGGTTTATTTTGCGTTGGGTCTATTTGAAAAACGTAAAGCCCACACCCTTATGCCCGATGGCCTGAAACGCGATATCAAGGCATTTTATACTTCGTATAACGAAGCATTAGTAGATGCAAACGCAGCACTATTTTCTGTCGGTGACCCAGCAACAATTCAAGAGGCCTGCGAGCTAGCATTCGCAAGCCTTAAATGTGGAGAGATGAAAGATGGTCATAGTTACACTTTTCACAAGGATTTTCTTGGTGATTTGCCATCCACACTTCGGATCTATATTGGCTGTGCTACTCAACTCTATGGAGACCTCGAAAATATACAACTCATTAAGGCACACATACGTTCAGGAAAAGTTAGCTTGATGGCATACGACGACTGGAATAAAAAAATACCATGCATGACCGAGCGCATAAAAATAAAAATGCGGGAGCAAGATGTAGATTTTTTTGATTATGAAGGAGTCTTTAAACCACCTCCACTGATGAACAAGCTTATTTTTTTGAAAATAAGAGATTAAAACGATAACTTACTACTAGAGCACTCATTTTTACCTAAATACATGATTTAACTAAAATACAGGTTTATTAGAGAACTTTAGTACAGAAATTATGATCTAAATTTCACAACCTATGATCCAAATTATTGTGCGATAAATTTAATATCTTAAACCGTAATCAATTTATTTTTTAAAATTCTACTTTAAAAAGATTCAAACTATTTGGCCCAATATTCAGAGAAATAGTTATACATGTAATCCAAATCGCCAAATGATTCGATATTGTCCTTAACATCAACGACCCTAATATAATCATTACCTCCAACAGCTAGACCTCTTAGTCCTCTGCCGATCATTTGACTATACAAAATAATAGATGTGGTAGGTCTAGCAATAATAACAGCACCTATAATTGGAGCATCAAATCCAGTAGTTAAAACACTATAGTTAATAAGAACTTTTAATTTCCCAGTTTTGAAATTCTCTATAATTATTTTTCTAGAAGAGTAAGACAAAGAATAGTCGATATAACCTGAGTCAATTCCAAAAGCGGCTAAGTGTGCACATATAATCCTTGAATGTTGGATACCGCAAGAAAAAACTAATGTCGATGTCCCTTCTTCCACAGCTTTTTTAATTTCTGTAACAATAGCCCTATTTCTATCTTTACTAATCGATAGACTAGATAAAGTTTTTTTTGTTATTGTAGATTCTGTTATAACAACATCAGTTGCAATAACTTTTCTTGTAACTTTCGCAAGAATGCTAAGTTCTTGTAAAGCTCGTATTGGATTTTCACCTAGCTTAGCAGAGATAATATTATCATTAAAAAACTTGGCAAAATTCCTATTCTCTAATGACTCTGTATAGCTTCTTCCAGGAGTAGCCGAAACTCCAATTAATTTAGCATTAGACTTTTTAAGAACAGAATTAACAAAATTTGAATATGTTGGCGCAGTGACTTTATGGGCCTCGTCAACTACAACAATCGATATATTTTCTTTGAGAGATGCCAAGAGGTCGCTAGAAGAATTGAGCAGTGACAATTTCTGTAATCCACCAAAGGTAACTGCATCGTTAATTTGATTAGGGTCAGGAAGATGTTTGCCATAGGCACGGTTAATTGAAATCGAACTTTTAGCATTAACAGACCAAACATTTTTAAAAGTATCAATGGCTTGTTCTATTAATTCCTCTGAATGGGCTAACCACAATATCGATAGTGACCCTTTATGGGAGTTTTTTAAGTGACAGACACTTTCCATTAAGATACGAGTTTTACCAGACCCCGTAGGAAGCTGCACCAAAACAGGCTCGTTATTTCTATTTACACTAAGAATAACCTCATCTATGACCTCTTCTTGATACTTAAAGAGCTTTCCAAGCGGCTTATAGACTCCAATAATTTCTCTAGAGGGAAACCCTCCAATAGGAACTGGGAAGTAATCCGAGGTGAAACCCATATTTCTGAAATGAGGTATTAGTTTACTACTTGTTCCCCAGGGACGATTAGCCAATATCCTAGCCATTAATACTGGTTTTTGAACATCGACTGACAGTTTATAGGATTGTACGAGGGATTCCAAAGAAGTAGATGATAGGGTTCTCAGAAAAAGTTCTCTAAAGGATTTTTGTTCTAAAATAGTACTGCCATAAAACTTTAATACTATTTCTGCAAGTTTTGAGACATCATCCTGTGTATATTTGATACCTATATCCTTTATGAACCTCCAGTCACTGCCACAGGAAAACTGTAGGTCTGTGAATGAATGTTCATCAAGTAAAGACTTACCAATCATGTATCTTTTTCCAAATAAGACTCTAGCTTATTTACCCAAGACTGTGCTTCTTCGTTAGTTCTTCGGTTAAGTTCAGCTAAAGCCGCTACAGGCGTGCCAACAAAATTATTATTCATATCAATTTTAATATGTTTTTTAGCACCTTTTTTGTAAGTACTAAGTAAGGAATCCTTTTGGTTATTCCAAACTGCACTCAATAGCTTACCATCCATAAATTCTTTAGCTACCAAGACTGATAATAACGCTCCATAACCCTTCAACACATCACTAGATCTATAGTTTACAATTCCGCCGCCTAGGCTATAAGCAATATGGTGCATAAAATTTTTCTTGTCGGAGTCAAACACTTCATATTGGCCAAACCAACCATCTCTATATATTTTATTGAGTGGGCCTAAGAAAAGTTGTGAAAAAACTAACCAATCAGAAGATCGCTTTTGGAATCTATCTGTTTCGTCTTTCAAAATTGAGAATGCAGACCAAACTGCTCTTAATCCAATATCTAATGTGAGAAGATATTCAATATGAGTCTCTTTTGCTTGTGTAAGTTCTTGTGTTAAAACCGCGTATTGCTCATCAATCCCGAGAGTATTAATCATGTGAGATGAATTTTTACCAAAGCATAACCACTTAAATGCGATTTTGCCTACATCACCAGTTTGTGCCTCAGACCGTTCTTGTATTTCTCTGACTGACTGAATATACTTTTGGAAGGGATCCATTCCTTCAATAACTGCCAGCATACTTCCCATTAAATCGCTCTTAAATGCCTCTCTGACTGTTTCTGAGTCAGCGTGAGATAAGGGGAAATTTTCAGATGAAAACTCTGGAATTTGAAGATCTAGCTTTAGTCGAGGGATAGCTTTCTTTTCAAAATTATTTTTTTCACCTGGTAATATAAATTGATTCAACCAATCATAAATATCTTTAACACTAAAGAGTGCACTTGGCGATAGAATATGGGCAGATTTTCTTTCTTCACCTCTCCAATCAATCATCATTAAAGGCATAGCACTTTGGTTTAAAGAAATTGAATCTTTTTGATCATTAGTATGTGCATATTGAACTATTTCCTGTGTACACACACTCCAAATATCTTCATCATCCAACAGTATTCGCCTAGATTCATTAATACTCTGCGCCTTCGAATTTATATATACGAAAGTTTTTCTCACTACTTCTAATAAAGTTGGACTCGACTCTGTTTCTGTCGCCTTAAAAAAACCAACAATAACCACAGGTATATCCATATGCTCCAGCATCCCAAGGTCATTTTCATCTTTCCATCGTTTTAGAGCAGTCAAACGATGTTGGCCATCCACAGCAACAAGCTTTACATTTTCTGACGACCAATTAACTAATGAGTACTCTGGAGAATCATGTTTAAGAAATTTAAAATATTCAGGTAATTCAATCGATGTGTAGTTATCACCTTCCATAGTCTCTTCTGACTGAACCGCAATTTCTAAATCACCAACAACTTCTTGATTTTTCATAGGCAGGAGCACTAATGTCAGTGGAGCAAAAAACTTTACTTTTGTATCATCTTTTAAATATGGCAAGAGTGAATCTCCCACTCTTTGATGATCTACATTTCGTTGAAACAAATCGCGAACATCCCACCTGTCACTTCCTTCTATCTCTTCTATAAGCTTAATATTATCCAACCAGTCATGCTTTATTATCCCTTGAATAAATCGAACTTCAACGTTGGCACCATGTCCAAATTCTCCATAGGTGCCACTTTTTGCTTGATTTAACTTTACCGATTTTCTTCCTGGTATTGCCATTCTGATTTCCTTTTATAATCTTCCAAAAACAGGTTTTGCTGATATTTTTAGAACTTCTTCAATTAATTCTTCGAAATAATCTTTTCCCACTTGATCACTATTACTATTTATTTCATCTGTTTTAATACAAACAAATATTAAATCTTTTACACTTTTACTCCCAAGGCTATTTTCCTGTGCATAGTCATAAAACCTTTTGCTGAATGAATTTTGTTCACATGATAAATTTTGATGCTGAATGCAACGTTGCCTTAGATTTTTTGTTTTACCTATATAAAGTGGTGGCATCAAAATACTAGAAACTAATAATATTTTTCTAAACTCAGTGAGGGCCTCGTTTGATTTTTTAACCTCTGACCATCCCCTTTCTGCAATTGGTTTCATCGCAGAATCAGGAACAGTTTTTAGGGTGACCTCCGTTTTTTTCCAGTTAAAATCGATGTCAACTTTTTTCGAAGGAAGACCCCTGAACTTTGCATCATAATTCTGGACACAGGACATTTCATTAGCTAAGTCCTCAATTTCCATCGAAGGGAGTTTAATTGGATAGAACCATGCATAAACTCCAGGGCTTTCAGGTACAGTATCGAAGTTATTATCAGTGTAGACACTAATATAGTTACCTAGATCCCTCCAAACATCAGATAGCGCCATTTTGCCAGACCTCTAATCCGTGTTCTAGGCCGTAATTACTGATTAATTCTGCAATTTTAAAAACTTTTCCAGACGCAGACACACTGGCTTTCTCAAGTGCTAATTCAACAAAGTATGCATCATCATTAAATCCAATATAAGGAACATGATCAGGAATTACGTCATCAGGATCCATAAAATACATTAGCGCTGCTACCAAATACTTATCCTTTATACAGTGGTACGTTAATTTTTGTGGAAGACCAATATAAATAGAAATAGCAATTATAAAAATACTTAAATTTTTCTTTTTCACACTTGGTGAATTCACCAGCAGACTTGCATTCTTTATAATTTTACTAAAAAGCTCTAGTTGTACTTGTCCTTCTACACAAAGTTCAGAGTATTTTAGAAACTCTGATTTGACTTCCCTTTTTTGCAATGCAGTTAAGTCTGTTTCAAGTAATTTTATCAAAATTATAATCTCCTATTATGTACTACAGATTCTGCAAGCCTGATCTTCAGGATCATCATCTTCACTTGCTCTCAATGCGTCCTGCCAACGCTCTGTAGTAGTTGTAGAAGTGATTACACCTTTTGCTAGAGCCTTTTTCTCTGCCAACTCAGCTTTGGCTACTAATTCATCTAAGGAACCCTGTGAACTCCAAGTGTAGCCTGTATTAGGCATGTCAACATGTCCATCTTTCCAGTCGTATTTTTTCCTTTCCATATTTTCAAATTGTTTTGCTTTTTCAAATAATTTTGGATGATTACGTTTAAGTCCTAACCATTCACTTTGTCTCTGAAAGAAGCAAAAATAGCAACCTGAGCGAGAACGCCATTTGTAGTATTCTGGAATCCCCACGGAGTCTTCAAGCATTTGAAAAACATCATCTCTAACAATGCCATCCTCCACAAAAGGAAACACGGCTTTGATTGTTTCTTTTTGACTAACATAACCTTCTCTATCTTCGTCAGCACGAATACCCACGTAAGAAATAACAGAATCATTGCCTACAAACTTTTCAAAGGGTTTGATTTTCATAGCCCTTGTACACCAACGCTGTTTAGGTGATGGCAGAAATTTATTGTGTTCCTCTAACCACCCCTCGAAAGGTTTGTCACTATTTAAACGAGCTATTTCTTTACCTAGATATGCTTCTAACTTATCAAGAAATTGATGCACTTCAGGTAATTCAGCACCCGTATCTGAAAAAAAGTATTCTATTTTTTCATGTATGCCTGGATAACGTTGCTGAATATAAATAGCAAGAGCAGCACTGTCCTTGCCACCCGAAAGTCCTAATACATGGCGCACTGATTGATCGTCAGCATACTGTGTAAATGAAACGCTCATGAGGTCTCCTCAGTTAATTTCGATTTATTAGGGACATTTTCTATGTTGGTATGAACTTCTATTGCATTGAAGTGACTATCTAAAACTTTAGCTAACGCAGCAAAAGCAAGATCACGATTACCAAGCCGCTTTAGGTCTTCCTCTATCGTGTTCACAACGCTCTCTACTTTTTTAGAAATTATTTCATCAATTACAACCACCTTATCAAAAGCTTCACCACTTTTCTTAACACTCCTGAGTAAATGAACATTAAACTCACCTGAAGGTTCTTCCTGACCTTTGGACTTCCATATGCTTAGCTTCTCCAGCTCTATAATGCGTTGCGCAAAGTTTGCCAGTCGAGCTTCTGCAATGTCCTGATCACTGTCTAACCACTTACCAGAGGGCTTGTGACCAAGAAACATTAATATGCTCTCTAGCCAATTTAAATCGTCTCCGATGGTTTTTGTTAGACGCATTATGAAAGCACGAGTGCCCGTTGTGTCTACAGTGAAATTCTCTAAACCTTTAAATTTGCTCAATATAATTTTTCGTAGTTCTTCAACACCCAAGCTTGGCGATAAATCAAATGCCAAACAAAGTAACCGGCACTGCTCATTTTTCAATGTAATATGTGCTTGCTGAAGTTCATTAATTACTTTACTCAAGTCTTGTGAAAATCCACTTAATACATCAACATCATGCGTTAATTGATCAGCTGATGGGTAACCAAGGGCCTGAGGCAGCTGAGCCAACAATAATTTTTCAGGAGATTTTGCTAATTGAAAAACGGACCTTACTTCGATCGCAGTTCTAGATAACCCACGCTTGGTTTTAAGCGTGTATTCTGGGAGATCACCAAAAATAATCGCAAGAGACTGCGCAAGATCAAGTAAAGTAGCTGCTCCTTTATTCCTGCCAACTATGAGTGCATCAAAATATTGATCAAATATAGAAGAGCGCATACCATCAATTCTAACTCTTTGAACCTTAAAGTCGGACGGTGCCTTAATAAATCGTTCTGCCATCTCCTGAGTGAATCTAGGTCTGTAAAGTCGGTTTTCAAATAACGCCAACTCATCTTTATTCACCAAGTAAGCGGCCATGTATAAAATCGGTAACACACCTGCTTTAACACCAAATGGCGCAGCCTTGAATTTAGCGTTTAAATCAATAAAAGACCGCTCTTCACTTTCTGTGCTTTCTAAGAAGGCTTCAATTTCGTTCCAAATGGGTAATAGGTTACTTCCATCTTGACCAATTGATGTCAAGGCTGATGGTGCCTGAAAACGCCAAATATTAGTTACTTTATCAAACGCATGCAGACCTGTTTTTCTTAATAAAGACCGATAAAGAGCTTTTTCAGGTGGATAATTAATAATGCCTAAATCTTGCTTATCACTACTTGATAACATAGCCGAGAGCAGCTTATTGCGTGCAGAAACTGCTTGGGCAGAGGGTCTGTCTCTATTAATTAATTCATTGTGTATTCTTGGTGATTCTTTGTAGACCCGTTCTAGTAGAGATGAAAGTTCTTCTTGAAGCTTTCGCTTACTGGTAACACAAAGATCTGTATTATTATGGAACCAGCGTGCAGATTCTGGCCGATATAGTAAGTCGCTAAGAAGCTCACCTTCAGCCACTTCAGCAGCTGTATATCGATCATCAAATTCTTTTTTAGCCACAGGGTCGATATGCATTTCAGGGCGAACTTCACTAACCTGCCTTAAAGCTTGAGTTTCAGCTACCGCTTCCCTAAGTTGAGTGCCGTTTAAACACAAAGTAACCACGTCTAAGGACGAGAAGTATTTGCACACTTCCTTCTCAAAAATTTGCTCATCCTCTTTATCGCCCCCAAGGTAAAATAAAATTCGAGGTTCATTGGTCACTGGTTCTAGCGTTCTAAAACTTACCGCATCAATAAAAGCAGGTTGAAAAAACCTTAACGCACCATTTTCTATGGTGTAACGCCTTGCCACTATAGGTAACATTGTGTTCGATCTATTGAGTTCAGCAGCTAAAGCAAATTTACCCAAGTTACTGCGTTCAACCTGCAGCGCTTCCTCTAAGTCAAAATCACTGCCCTGCCATACTCGATACTCTCCACTAAATTTCCTATAAGTAATAACAGCCTTTTCTTCTAACCTTTCAAGTGAATCGATTACACTATTTTCGGGGCTATCAAGCATCGTTTCTAGCAGTGCCCCTGAAGGTTTAAATCCTCCTTTACTACCAATAATATTAAGTAAGCCAATAGTTTTAAGTGTTTGGACATCTAACATATTTTCAGTATTAAGCCGCTCTAAAGCTGTAACCACCTCCGCCCAGCGCCTATGTGTTAGATAATCTCCAATTGACGAAGCTTGATTAGTAATAAAGTAATCATAAATCGAATATGGGTTTATGAATTCAGAAGTATTTTTAACTTTATTTAACATGTCCAGCATGCCAAACTCTTCACCACTGCCTAGATAACTAAATAGTGTTCGTTCGTTTTGTGCGACTTTCTGGCACAATATTGGAAGTAACGTTGCGCTGATAGGATGCAAAGGATAGCAAGACACAAATAACGTGTTTGCCTCTTTCACACTGAGCCCGGTTGGCAGTGCTCCTTGCGCAGACATGGCTGCCACAATCTTCTTAACTTCAGTCTTTAAAGCACGTTGTTCAGTTTTATTAAGGTTATGCTGAAAGGCAGAGGCTACAACACGAAGCACTTGTTCAGCGGACTCTATAAAAGGCACTTCTTCGAAACGCCCTTGAACTTTGGACCATTCGTTTTTAAGATTTTCGCCAAGGCCCTTTGCATATTGCTCAAACGACTGATGTAGTAGAACAATTAAGTTTAGGTTAACACTTTGACCTTTGTAGGCATGTTCTGCTAATGACTGAAGTAAGTAAATATCATTGGCACCGTAGTGGCGAGCTTCATATTCTAGAAATTTACCTAGCTCATCAATAATGATTAAAATACCAGGACAACCGTGCTGTACTAAAGACTCTTGAAGAAGCTGAAATGCACTAACAATTTCAGTTGTTGTCAAGGTCTCTTTAACCAACAAATCAGATATTTTTTCTGAGTCTTTTATAGAGATGACATTTTTTGATGCATATTCCATCATTGACTTACTAAGAGCAGCAATCAATCTTTTGCCCATAGATTCTGGAGATCCCGTTAGGAATACTTTTAACCAGCCGTTACTCTGACTGTGATCTTGAGCAAAGGATGCTGCTATCTGTTCACTTGCTTTACTAAGTACTTCTTGTGCCACCCCATAGCCTTCACTATTCGGGTTTGAAAGCAATTGGCCTAAAAAGGCAGATGCTGAGGACTTACCAGAACCATATGGCCCAACCCAAGACCATGCTCGCGGCATATCTTGCTTTGAAATAGTTTCAGATATTCGTAAAAATGTTCGAAGCGCTCTCGATGTTGGGATGTAGTTTTGTGTGACTGCTATAACATTTGCATCACGCTCTAAATTTACAGAACGAGTATAGTGGGTATTAACTGTTATTTTATTAACGATACTCATGCCGCTACCCCTGCATTTCCCTTGTGAGAAATAGGCTTGTAAAATTCTCGCAACATATCTTCAGGATCTTTATTTTTTTGCAGTAAGTAGAGCTGGTAGATACCAGCTGTATCCCGAATTTCAAATATACCTGGGTAGAGGCTTATTAACTCTTCTAGTTTTTTGATCAATGCATTTTCTGACAATCGAAAAGCAGCACCAATAGCCGTGAAATCATCTCTGGAGTACATTAAATCATCTAATGGTAAGGAATTTTGACCTCGCTCTTTCATTAATGAAAGAACAGAAAAGCCAAGAATTAAGGGTGGTAGGCTCTCTCTATCATCCGTCTTAGCAATAAAATGCTTCGCGTCTGATGCTTTCACCAAAAGCCCCAGTGATGCCATCGGCGAGTCTAATGAGTCTTCTAACGGCGCACGACTTGTAGGCTTAGATATGGAATACATTCGGGTTACCAAACTAATGTCTTTTTTAACAGTCCCGGGAGTTGGCTGTTTGCCTAAGCGCTTATCACGAATATAATCAGAAAGGCTCGTAGCCAGTTCTTCAGTGGTAAAAACGGGTTTATGAAATTTATTAAAAAACCAATAAATAGCAGTGGATTGAGAAGGATTATTGACTAAGAGCCAGTGCAACAGCCATATAGTTGCTTCATCTTCTAAAAATGGATCAAACCCACCATTATCAAACAACATTTTCCCAATGCGCGTTGGCTCGTCAGTTTTGTCTATAATTTGACAAGCCTTAAGCCAGTAATGGATAGAAGCAACCATATTCTTTCCCACACCTAAAGTGACGGTTGAATCATCTCCAGCAAACACGTTTTTGTTTATTTGCAATGCTTTATAGCCTTTAGTGAGCCAAGAATACCTCAGTGCAAAAGACTGATGGCGACCGAAAGCAACAGTTGTCCTATCTAATTTCATGAACTGACCTTTGTGCTTACCGCATTGCTTGATAGAGAACTCTGTGTGTTTTGCTTTAAATATTCATTTGCATGGATTAGAAACCATTGCCTCATATTCAAACCTTTCTCACCCAACCTTTCGTATAACTCTTTTTTTATCAATGGATCTATTTCAATTACTAACCTGCCACTACTGCCTTTAGCCACTGGAATACCTCTTGGACCGAATCATATGTTATATAACATAGAGTACATCAAAACTGTATGGATACCCAGTTAAAATTAAACCTAATTTCAATCTTTAATTTACTAGTCGTTTCAAAAACTTCAACATATTTTTTTTGGCTATTAATAAGATCTAACGAAGTAATAATTGAGCTTTCAAAATACACTACTTTATCTAGGAATTTTTCTGAAAATATAACAATTTAGTTAATTATTTTTTGGCCTCATTAAACCTTACCGAATAGAGAAATGCACCATCGCACCTTGCCCCGCTGCATCTACTAAACTCAGTTGATATGAGCCTGGTTGGGTTAACGTAATGCTACTGCTGCCCAGTTCTAAACGTTGCGTTTCGTGGCCATTAATCACCGCCAAAACGGGGTAGTTTGCATGCTCCATAATAATAGGCAGTGGCACTTGTTTGTTACGCACTTCAATCACACTACCATATTCAGGAAAGCGAATGCCCAGTTTGTTATCGGTGGTGTCTGCACGGGCTAATGCTTCAGGTGCTGGTGAAGGTGTTTGTTGCGCTAGCACACCAACAGGGAGGCTATCAAAGACACGGTTCATGACCGGCACTGATGCACTTAACCCAGTGTGATTAGCCAAGTGGGCACCAGAGGGTGATCCAATCCAAATGCCTACAACATAGTCGCCATTGGTGCCAAGGGCCCAAGCATCGCTACCGCCTGGGCCTGTGCCTGTTTTGTAAGCCACGGCTTGGCGTTTAAGTCGCCCGTGCAAGCGCCCTGCTCCCGCCGTGTTATGGCTAAGCAGGTGATTAATTTGGGCTATTTCTGTGGCCCCAAACAATAGCTGTGACTTTGCCTTAGCACTTTTGGCAGCGCGTGGAGCACTACTAATAGCAGTGACCTTGCCTTTGTTAGCCAAGGCGGTATAAAGGCTCACTAGTTCATGCAGGGTAAGGCCTGCGCCTCCTAAGGCGATGGGCAAGCCTTCACCATGGCGCAATGGAATCTGCGCCTGAGCTAATTTACTTTTGAAACGCTCTGGGCCTAGTTTATGCAGCACTTTAACGGCAGGGATATTCAGTGAACGCTGTAAGGCTTCACCAATGGTAATGTCGCCATGAAAGCGGCGACTCAAGTTTTGTGGCTGATAGCCTTGAATGTTAATGGACACGTCTTGAATCATGCCATTTAAGTGAATGAGCTGTTCACTAGCCGCTTGAGCATAGATAAAGGGTTTAAGGGTAGACCCAGGTGAGCGAATAGCCTGGCTATAGTCTATGGCGCCTAGTTGTGCAAAATCAGTGTAACTCTGTGACCCCACATAAGCATGAATCTCACCCGTTTTGGCATGGGCCAGCAGCATCGCCATGTTGGTGTGGGGTGCCAAACGAGTCTGCTGAGCAATGGCATTAAACG
>Ga0209533_1000816_pt1 | contig 29723 bp, 21 predicted proteins | sample COG_04_FD_184748 | JGI IMG/M metagenome (GOLD analysis project Ga0209533, IMG submission 184748) | Pelagic Microbial community sample from North Sea - COGITO 998_met_04 (SPAdes) (version 2) | ecosystem: Environmental > Aquatic > Marine > Neritic zone/Coastal water | place: Helgoland, sampling...
CGATGATGACGATGATGATGATGATGATGTTGATGATGATGATGATGATGATGATGATGATGATGTTGATGATGACAATAGTTGTCGTTGGATATGTTAATATGATCAACATCATCGTGTGGGTTATAATGAGAATGATTGTAATCGCAATGATGATCAGAACAAGAATGAGAATGATATTTACATTTAGGTTTGTAATATGTTATTTTTTTACAACAATTTTTACACATTATATTAAAAGATATTAAAATAAAAAACTTGCTAATTTTTATATGTATTTTTCCATATTTTCGATATTGTTGATGTACTTATTTTTTTATTAAATTTATCTTCAAATATTTTTTTGACTTTTACTTGAGTATAATTTGTTTGAGTTTTATAGGTAGAGTCGTCACCGAGAGGAACACTGACTCTTGCAGGATTATAAATATTTATAAATTTAATATCATTATTATCATATTTTAAATTTTTAATTATTTTATTTTTAATATATTTAAATTTTAATATATTGCCTTTTATTGTTTCTTCATATCCTTCAATAATTATAAGATTATTATGAATTTTATTATGACAATCGTCGCATAATATGACTAGATTTGATGTATGATTTTTATGTATATGATTATTATTTTTTTTAAGTATAAAGCCATAATTATCTGTATTTTTTTGAAATTCAATATGATGAGTTTCTAATTTATTATTTGAATTACATATATCACATTTATCAACTAATATTTTTGTATTATATCTTGATTTTTTAAATTCAAAATTATCTCCGTCAATACTTTTTTTGATAGTATTAGCAATTTCTAAAAAATTATTATCTTTAATTATATATTTTGCAAAATCTAATCCATATTCCTCTGTACCATTACCTTTTTGTAATTTTCTATCAAAGATAATATTATTATTTTCATATCTAACACCAATATTATATATACCAATATTACTTAAATTTTTTATAAATTTTAATCTAGATAATTCATGTAAATGTGTTGCAGATATGAATGTAGTATTTGAATTTATTAACATTTGAATCATGGTAGATACTATTATTAATGCAGAATTATATTCAGTTCCTTTACAAACTTCATCTGCTAATACTAATGTATTAACTCCACTTCTTTTTAAAATAGCTTTTAATTCAACTAATTCTAATGCAAAGGATGATAAACCTTTATATATATTATCTGTATTTGATATGCGAGTAAATATAGAATTATAAGGACAATAAATAAATTTATCAGCTGCAACATAATAACCAATTTGTGCTAAAATTAAATTTAATCCAATTGCTTTCATTAAACTAGATTTACCAGCTGAATTTAATCCATATAATAATATACCTTTTTCTTCTTTACCTAAAATAATATCATGAGGTATATATTTATTAAAAATTATTTTTTCAATGATTGGATGTCTTATTAATTTAGTTTCAATAAAAGAATTAGTATCTGTTTGAATAATAGGTTTACAATATTTATTTTTAATAGCACATAAATAACCACTATTTATAAAATCAATTTCCGCTATAATGTTATTTAATTGTAAAAACATATTTTTATATTTAGAATAAAAATCTTTTAAATTATTCTGATATGTATTTTTAACTAATGGTTTTAATTTATCTGTTGCTAATATAATTTTATCAGATAAACTATCAATAAAAGTATTAGTTATCTTCATTGTACTCGCCTGACTTTTAAAATTAAAATCTTCATAATTAATTGTTTTATTACCATATTTAATATTTTTATTTTTTTTTAATGTATTTTTAACTAATGTACCTCTTTTTGAAGTTAATATAAAATAATATTTATCTTTATCATTATATTGTATTTGAATCATTGATTTATCAAGACCAAATGAATTAAAATAATCTTTTTTTTTATTATCTATAAAATCTTCCAATAAATCTCTAATATCTTCTAATTGTTTATAAGTATTATTAATTTCATCCTGATATTTATCAATATCTGGATTTACATTTTTTTTATAAAATGATTTAGATATATCTAATAAATTATACTTACTCATTTCATCTAATTTAAATAAAGTTGAATAATATTCAATAAAACTTTGTAATTCTAACTTTATATTTTCTGTAAATATATTTCTTAACAATGTATCTTCTATATCTTCATATAATGATAAAATTATTAAATAAGAATCATGTAAATTTACAAAATCACAAGGATTTAATGTTTGAATTGAAATTTTTCGATGAAATCTTTCAATATCAAATATATTTTTTAATTTATCACTTAAATTTAATTTTTTTTTTTTAAGATTATTTATTTTTTTATATCTATCATTTAGAATTTTATAATCACATAAAGGATTAGTTAAATTAAAATTTAAAAATCTTCTACCCATTGGAGTATATGTAAAATTAATAATATCAAATAATGATTCATTTTTACTAGTTGATTTATAATTTATAACATTTAACTGTTCTAAAGCATTATTACCTAAATGTAAATAATTAGAATTATTATAAAATGTTGGTCTGTCAATATTTAATAAAATACCACTAATTTGTTTTTTACAATAATCTAATAATAAAATATATGATAATCTAGCATTATTACAATTTTCTAAATCTAATTCTTCTATTGGTGACAAATAAGACTCTATACAAAATATTTTTTTTAAGAAATTATTTTGATATATAATATTTAAATATTCATTATTTTTAAATTCATAAATTAGAAAATTTTTATTACTTAATTCTAAATAAGATATGATTTCATCTTTATTATAAGTTATTAAATTTTTATAATTGATTATTATTTCAGAAGGATTGAAATTATTTATAAATTTTAAAGTTTCATCTAATGAATATTTTTCATCATCTTTTGTAGCAAATGTTTCATGAATTATACTTTTACCAACTGATAAATCTAATATTGATAATCCAATATACAAAATATAATTATTATTTAATTGTTTTATTTCTTCAATAAATATTGATAAAATGTTATTTGAATCATGACTATTTAAATCATCAATATATGTACCAGGTGAATATATTCCAGTAATAGCTCTTTTTGGATTAGGTGGATCTGTTACTTGATCAATTTTAATTACATGAAACCCATTATCTATTAAAATTTTCAAAAATTTAGATGTTGCAACAATAGGAAATCCCAACATATTTGGATTTGTTTCATTTAGTTCAGGATTTTTTTTATTTTTTTTTGATACAACTATATTTAATATACTACTTAATTTATGTAAGTCGTATCCTCTAGTAGAAGTAGAATATGCTTCATGGAAACTTCCCACTTGCATTAAAACTATTGTTTTATCATTATTATAAATTTTCGAATATTCGTCTTGAAGAAGTAGATATTCTTCTATAATAGATTTTTTAAATTTAAGATATTCATATTTTTTAATGTCAGAACACATTTAATATAGTAAAACATAATTATTTAAATATCTTTTTATTATTAATGAATAAATTAAGTTCAATAAATTTTAGAGATTATATTGAAAATTCAGAATCTAAAAATTCAGATTCTGATTCAGAATGTAAAAATTCAGATTCTGAAAATTTAGATTCTGATAGTAATTTTGGATATGATTCTGATAATTCTTCTGAAATAATAAATAGAAATTGTTTAAAATATAAGTCTTCGGATGTACCAGTAAAGTCAGAGTCCTCCCAATATAAACCCGTCTATAAAAACACAATTACTTCAAAAAAAATGTGTACAACATTAAATAATACTAATTTAAGTAAAAATTGTGACATATCAAATTCAACAAATAATTCTGAATCATTAAATAGTAATTCATATTATAATAGTTGTAATAAATGTAGCCCTTCTGGCTGCACTTATAAAAATGCATCAAAAAATCATTTAAATATGTTTAATAATACAATTGTAACAAAATTAGAAGATAAAAAAATTACTAAAACGTCCTCCCCGCTTCCATTTATTGAATGTAGAAATAATAATTCAAATGAATTATTAAAATTAAAAATTTATAAAATTGAATTACAATTAAAATTAAATGAACTTGAATTAATAGCAGAAACATTTAAAAAAATTTGTAATATTTCAGATTATTATATAAAAAGTTTAAATGAAACAAGAGATATAATTTTAAATTCAGATGATGATGCTATAAATTTATTAATGAATACAACTAAAAATTTATATAACATGATATTTCTTGAAATTAAAAAAAATAAATATAATTTGAAAAAAACAGATTTTATATCAATAGAAAAAACAGATTTATTTTATATACCTCAGATTCATTTAGATTTCAGTAATAATATATTAATTATTACAATTAAAGAGGATGAAATTATATATAAATATATAATAGGTGATAAATATATATTATCAAGTGATCTAGATATATCAATAGATGACTCTATTGATACTTGTGCTGAAATATATCAATATTTCAATAGTAGATATACCAAAGTAAGTACCATTATAAATTATATAAAAATTCATATATTAAATTGAAATCTGAATTGATTATTTATTTAGAATTGGTTATACTACCATTTTATTAAATCACCAACAAAGATACTGATAGTGAGAATTTGGTGTCTTTAAGACAGTATAAATGCAAACTGGTTATCAAACACCCACGCATACTGAAATTGACACAATGTCTGATCAATACCTAAAAATTCTTAGGAATATTAGCTCGAACTGGTTAAAAAATACATCTGTTGTATTGGGAGAAAAAAAGTATGTACTACCTCTTCAGTGTCCTGTCAAAAGTCAGATAAAAGAATTTACTGGGAAAGAACCACTCGAAGTTGTTGCCCAACAACTTACTATCAGAATACTTGTGTTTTATGGAGATATAAATATCACTAACTACTATTTATATACACAGGTAATGTGTAATGATCCTGTAATTATGCTTATTTTACTTTTGAAATACCTCGATGAGAACTATCCATTGAGTATTGAGTAAATAGTCATATTCCTTCATCGTCCATCTTCATGTATAAAGAATTCAATCGCGCAGTACTGACGAAGGAATATGATCATCAGGACCAAGTGTAATGGAGTTTGCAGCAAGAATGTGGTTAAAAAAACTATAAAGGTCCTGATAATAAGTTGATATGCATAATCTGTATCATTAAGTAGAAAATAACATCTAATAAATGAAATATTTTTTTATATAGTTTTTTTTTTTAGATGTTAATTTCGATAATGATCTATATCGAGTTTATAAATAATCATTTAACTTTTGATTATCAAGTAAGTATCATAATAAATTATATAAAAATTCATTAATATAAAATTAATATAAATATATTATTAATATGTTAGATAATATTTTTGTTAGTATTCTTGTTGCCACAAAAAATCGTCCATTATTTGCAGAAAATATATTAAGAAATTTTATAAGACAAGATTATCCTCAGGAACAAATGGAATTAATAATTGTAGATGATGGTGAATGTAAAATGGAATCTTTAATTCCTAAAGAAGAAAATATATTTTATTATAAATTTGATAATATTTCATTAGGAAATAAAAGGAATAAATTGTGTGAATTAAGTAAGGGAGAAATTTTAATTTTTATGGATGATGATGATTACTATCCAGAAGATAAAGTTAGTACTTATGTGAATACACTAAACAATAGTACATATCAAGTAGCAGGTGGGAGTACAATGTTTGTATTTTATAGTAAGCTAAATATAATATATAGATTTGGCCCATATGGGAAATTTCATGCAACATGTGGAACACTTGGGTTTAAAAAAGAATACTTCGAAAATAACAAATTTCCAGATGTAAATAAAGCGGAAGAACGTATTTTTCTGAATAACTATACTACGCCATTAATTCAAATAAATCCATTTAAATCAATTTTAGTTATAGCTCATGATAATAATACTGTTGATAAATATAAATATTTACATTTAGGAAAAATAACAAATTTAACATTAGATAATTTCAATTTAAAAAAATCTGATAAAATATTTTATTTAAATTTAAATAAAACAAAATATATATAGTTTTAAATTTTATACCATTAATTATTTAATATAATAATAATAATTATATTATGTGCGATTGTAATTCCAACACTCAATGTAATTGTGGAAATATAAATAATCAATGTGAATGTGAATATTTAAAACCATTATGTATAAAAAATTTATTTGATGATGATAACTGTACTAGTTATAAAGATGTTTTGGAAAAGTCAAAAAAGGCAAGAAATGCTTTTTTTGCTGCTAAAACTTCTGTATATAACTACGTAAATGAATGTGATGCTATTGCAGATTCATTACAGTCTGATTTATCAGATAATTCTGTAGAATTAGATAGCGTAAAGTCGTCATATTTATCTACATTGAATAATTTGTCATCTTCTTTATATAATTCTTTAAAGGTTGTATATGAAGGGAAAAATATAATTAATATAGATTTAGCTAAAGTAAACGAAGGAAGTGCTCAAAGACCACAAAAAAGTACTGATATAAGATTAGTAACAGAAAATAATTGTGAACCTCTAACTTTAGCATATATCCCGGGAGTGACAATTCAATTAAATAAAGATAGCAAAATGTTAAAAATAAAATTATCTGAACCAGAATATATGTCAGGGTTAAATAAACATGGAATTAATAGAAGAGAGAGAGATATAACAACAACGTATATTGTCGCCCCATCAATATCTTGTAATACTTCATATAATTTATATGTAGAAGAACCAACAAATCCTCATATGTGTGATAATGGTGGACATTATAATATAGATTTAAATGATGAAGAGGATGTATTCCAAAATTTGGACATTGCTAGAGATTTTTTTGAAGAAATACAAAATTATCAAGATAACTATATTATAGATGCAAGATCAACATATGGCAATCAACTTTTAGAAGTTATGAACTATTTAGATAAAACAATAACAAGGATCGAAAATACGCACAAGTATGTAGTTCAATTATGTAAAATAAATAAATAAATAATTATATTAAATAATAAATTATATTAAATAATTTATTATTTATTATTTATTTATATGATTTAGACAATAAGTCTAAATTTGTGTGTAAAATAAATTTTAATATAAATAATTAAATAAAAATATAAAAATAATAAACAAAAAAAATAAAATAAATAATAAAATATTTATATTTATTTTATTTTTTATTTTATCTGATTTATTAGATAAAAATTGATCTAAAATTTGACTAATTCTTTTATTTTCATTATATATTTGTGTTTGTATTTTTAATAAGTAACCTTGATACATTCTTTTTTGATCATCATATATGATATTATTATCATAATAATTTATCATTTTTATTAATTCATTTGATAAATTATTATATAAATTATTATTTAAAATATAAGTATTTCTATAATTATTTTCCTTATCTGAATTATTTATATATTTATTTTCATCTATTAAATAATTATTTGGATTATTTTGATCTTGATAATAACCAAATTTTGGTTTTAATATATTTTTATTAAATTCGTCAATATATTCATTATTAATTCCTTCCAAATATGGTAAATATTGGAATTGTGTTACATTTTCATCATATTTAAATTCATAATAAGACATTATATATAAAAATATTATTATTTATATATAATTGTTGTAACATGTTTTATTGTATTTAATTCATTAAGTAAAGAATCAAATATATCAAATATTTCTTTAGTATTATTATTTAATATATTATTATAATAATTTATTATTTTATCAATATCAAATGATTCATCCATATCTGAAGATAATTCATAAATATATATATTATCATCTGAATATTTATTTTTAATAATTAAATGAATAATAATAATATTTTTTCTTTCATCATAATGAATATTAATAATTGGTGTACTAAATATATATTCTAAACCATTATTTAAATTAAAATATATGTAATTATAGGTGGAGCCGTATATGTCTGAAGGACTATCATTATTATATGAATTATCTTCATGATATGAAGATATATGTTTTTTTGTTAATTTATAATAAAAAGGATTACTATCATCTGTTAATTTAATATTCATACATTTATTTAAATTATTTAAAAATTTATTTTGTAATTTTCTAAATTTTTTAATTGTAATATTTTTGTAGGTATCATTATCTTTATTATTATTAAGATTAATATTTAATTTATTAATTTCCTCTATAAAATATAATATTAATTTTTTAAAATTATTAATAATATTAATTAAAATATTAATATTTATAACACTATCTTTATAACATATAATACGTTTTAATTCTTTCATTTATATTTAATAATATAATAATTCTAATTAAATGTTAGATAAAATATAATAAATATTAAAAGTAATGTAATAATAATAGGGACTTTATTATTAGAAGCATTGTCTAAATTATAACATTGATCAAAATTTTCAATATGTTCAATATGTTTGATTTTTGGTATTTGGTTAACTTTAACTTTTTTAAATAATAATTCATTTTTAATTTTTATAAATTTTTTTAATTTTTTAATACTTTTTTGTAAATTATGTTTAATTTCTTGAGAATATTTTATATCTGAATGATATTTAGGTTGTAAATTATTAATATTATTTATAAAACTATTACATAAACTATTAACTCGATCTAATTTTAATATTTCCTCATTATAAAAATCTATTCTATTTTGAGGATATATCTTATAAATTTCATGTTGTTTATTAAAATAATCTCCAGAATATAAATTATATAAATTTTTCCATTCAGCTTTCAAATTTTCAGGAATATATCGATATGATTTATAATCGAAAATATTATCTATTAATTTTTCTGACATATATATTACATTACTAAAAAAAATTATATTATAATATATATATATATGTTTAATTTAAAAGAAAAACATATCGTTGTACCATTGGTATTAATTTCTGTTATATTTTTACTTTTTTTATCAACACGATCGCCTACATGCATTAAAGAAGGTTTAACTAATGTAGGTGTTTGTAATAATGACCAACTTAGTGAAGTAATTGGTAATGATACTAAATTAGTTTTATTACCTCTAGAAGATGATGTATTAGAATCTAATATTATTAAATTAGAAAAAAAAGAAAAAAAAGTAAAAAAAGTAAAAAAAGTAAAAAAAGTAAAAAAAGAAAAAAAAGTAAAAAAAGTAAGTTCTTCGGATGTATCAGTAAAGCCAGAGTCCTCTCAATATGAATCTGCCTATAATAATAAAAATAAAATGTTAAGTTTAGATAAAGAATCAGAATCTTTAAAAATGAATGGAAAAAATAATATGAGTAAAATAGAATATAAAAATAATGCAAACCCGATTTTATTAACAAAAAAAAAAATCAAAGAATTTAAAAATATATATGATATGGAAAAAACTTCAATTTTAGAAAAAAAATTAAATAATAATGATTCTGATATACCAGTAATGTCAAAGTCTTTAAAGTCCTCAAGACAAGGCTCTGCCTATAATTTTAAAGATACATATAATGAATCTTCACCAAAACCAAATACAGAATATATATCAGTTTCTGAAAAGAAATATTTTAATTTAAATAGTGATGAAAATGATATGGAGAAATCAAATATAATTAAAGAAGTTATTAATAGTATGGATAATAAACTTAATAATTCAGGATTATTATATAATAATAATACTGATGATATTTCTACAGGGTGTGATCGTGAAGATAGTGTCCTTGTTGGTTTTGATAATCGTGATAATATATATGGTTTATTAAGATCAGATATACATGCGAATATATCAACTGGTATGAGTAATAAGTTAGAAGATTCAAAATGTAATACATTAAGAGGAGCAATTAAAGAATTAAGTAATAATGGGCATTTAAATAATAGTAAAACATCGTGGAATGATACGTTTAAGGAAACATGTGGTGAGTGGTAAATATATATTAATAATATCAAAAAGGATGTTAAATATTGTAATATTTAAGGGAAATATTATAAATAATAAAATATTAAAATAAACAATTTAAATATAAATACATTTATATTTAAAATGTCAAGGAAAAGAGCAAATAGTTTTTTAGATAATTGCAATAAATTAGATGAAGATAGTGTATTATTTAATTATCCGTATTATTTAGATTTAATAAATAGTTCAAATAATGAAGTAAAGAATGATTTTAATAATTATAAAATAATTTCAAAAAATCATTTTATTTCTAATAATGATGTATTAAGATTACAAGATAATTATTATATTAAACAATCAAAATATCAAAATATTAAGTTATCTCCCGATTGTTTTTCTGAAACCGGTGATTTAATAGATATTTTTATTTCTAAGAGAAATAATAAAGATATTAAAATAAATAATATTCCGAATAATTATCATAATTATATTCAAATGATTCTTAATATTCTTAATATTCCAAGATGTATAATTTATGTTTATAATATAATAGAATTTTCAAATCCTAGAGAGATGAGACAATCAATAAAAGTAAAGACAGGTAATTATGGTTTTATAACTGATAAAGAAAATGCCGATATTTATTGGGCTATAGAGCATGTAAATAAAATTATTATAACGAGAAAAAGAAATGTTCAAGATATTAATTCAATAAATGATAAAATTTTTACGATAAATGTGGAAGAATTTATAACACCAAAAATCAAAAAATCAAAAAAGGAGAGATATATTGGAGACGATTGGGTAGCTGCTTCTAAAACGAGAAATTCTTCATTAAATGATCATTGTCTTGATTATTTTAGGGCTTTTAATGTTAAAAAAATAAGTGATAAGCCAGAGAAAATGCGTAATAGTTTTGAATTAAGTAGTAAATACGAAAGATCAAATAAAGACCCAATAGATGCGTCATCATTTGTTGATTTTTTATTAATTAGTGGAAATACGTTTGAAGATAAAATCATTAATGATATTAAAAAGAAATTTAATAAAAAATTTGTTAAGATTTGTGATTCCACAGAAGCTAGAAATATGAAATTTTATGAAAATACATTAGATGAGATGAAAAAAGGTACACCAATTATTCATCAAGCGATTTTATATAATTTTGAACATAAAGTGTTTGGTAGTGCCGATTTGGTAGTTAGGAGTGATTATATAAATAAACTAACAAATACCAAAATTTTAAGTAATAGTGATGTGAAAGTAGGTGCTCCTTTATTTAAAAACAAAAAATATCATTATAGAATTATTGATATTAAATTTACAAAGATTCATTTTAATAGTGATGAGGAAACATTAAGAAATAGTAATAATATGAAACCATTTAAAACACAAATTGCAATTTATAATTTAGCATTAGGGGAAATGCAAGGTTATTTACCAAATCAAAGTTATATTTTAGGAAATGGATGGATTATGAATAGAGTAGAAAATAAAATTCCAATTGAGAAAAGTAGTTTAGATCCTTTTAATAAATTAGGAAGTATTGATTATTCAACGAAAGATAATAATTATTATGATGCTGCGATAGATGGTATAGACTGGATTAAAGAATTAAATAATCGAGATGATTTTACACATGATCCTCCAAATGATGATAGAATATATCCGAATATGTGCAATGGTTATGATGGTATGTATCATGGAGTTAAAAAAGATATAGCAATAAAATATTCAGATATAACAAATATATGGAATTGTGGCGTGTCACATCGTATCAATGCGTTTAATAATAATATAAGATCGTGGAAAGATGTGAATTGTACCGCAAAAATGCTAGGAATAACAGGTGAAAAAACTAGTAAAATGGTAGATAATATTCTACAGTTTAACCAGAAAAGAGATAAAGTAATAAATATAGGGAAAATAGATCATAATAATAATAATTGGAGAAGTAATGATTTAACTTTTTTTGTTGATTTTGAGACTATAGGATCAACATTATTAAAATCGCATTTTAATACAAGTTTAAGTGTTGAAGGAGATTATATATTTATGATAGGATTTGGTTGGAATATACCAAATAAAAATGAATGGAATTATGAATGTTTTTTTACAAAAGATATATCATTAACTGAAGAGAAAAGAATATTATTAGAATTCAATAATAAGATAACAAGTCTGCAAAATGAATATAATACTACTGCAAAGGTAATTCATTGGAGTAATGCAGAGAGAATTTTTTATAACAAAACAAATGCAAGACATGGTAATATATTTAATTCAATTAATTGGATGGATCTTTTAGATTTTTACAAAAAAAATAATATATTGGTATTAGATTCGTTAAATTTTAGTTTAAAAACTATTGCTGTAAATATGAAAAAGTATGAATTAATTGATAGTGGATGGGATAATGATGTTGCTAATGGGGTAGATGCGATGTTTTATGCATGGCAAGAATATTTAAAAAATGATGATATAGAAAGATCAAATAAATTTAAAGAAATCATAAAATATAATGAGATAGATTGTAAAACTATGTTTGAGATTTTATGGTACTTAAAACAAAATCATTAATATATAATTAAATTGAAATTAATATATATAAAAATAAGGTTATTTTTATATAAATAATGAGCAATGATATAATATGTCATCCTACAATTTATGATACAAAATTATCATGGCATATAATGCCAGATGCAAATGAATATATTACTGTTTTACAAGAGCAGGGTGTGTCTAATTTTGATCCGATAGCTTTTTATAAAGAATCTAATAAAGAATCAATATTAATAGAACAAGAAGCGAATATGACAAAAAAACAAATAAAAAAACAAAAAATATCTAAAGCAGGAAAGAAAATAATAGAAGATAATATTAAAAGAAAAGAAAAAGAATTAAAAATAGATGAAGAAAGCAGATTAATAAAATTTATGGAAAATATTACTGATTTAGATGATTTATCTTTAAGAATAAAAGCAATGAGAACGAATTATGGAAGAATTAAATTAAAAGCAAAACTTTTAGAAAATTTTTTAATAAATAGTTATAATTTAGCAGCACATATTGTATTTTATTCTTTACAAAATGAAATTATAGAAGATAATGAATTAAAAATTTTTTGTAATGTAATAATTTCTAAATATAAATTAAAATATGAAAATGAAGATATGTTATCTGTTCAAATGAAACAAATGTCGTCATATTTGCCACCATTAGATCCATTATTTACAGGAGTGATGAAATTAGATAATTGGCAGTTAGATATTTTTAAAATGATAGAAGAGAAAAAGAATATTTTAGTTTGTGCGCCAACATCAGCAGGGAAAACCGTATGTTCATCATATTGTGCAGTAATTGGTAATAAGACAATATTTGTTGTTCCATCAGACGAATTAGCCAGACAGGTAGCAGGTATTTTTAGAAATCTTTCAGGTATTTCAGTTAAAGTTGTGACTAATAAAGAATATTTTTCAGATGGAGATTATAAAGTATTAGTTGGAACACCAAATAAATTAGAAGAATATTTAATTTTAAATGGTCATTCTGAATTTACATATGCAATTTTTGATGAATGGCATATGTTAAATTCAGAAGAAGGTGGTTCGTATGAGAAATTATTTAAATTATTAAAATGTCCATTTTTAGCATTATCTGCAACATTAGAATCTCCAAATAGTATAAAATCATGGATGGAAGAAATAAAAAATGAAGATGTTCATTTAGTTGAATATAAAAAAAGGTTTATAGTACAGCAAAGATATTTATGGAATGATAATACTTTAACTAATTTGCATCCGTTATCATGTGTAGATTTAAATTTTTTAAAATCTTCAGATTTTTTAACGTGTAATTTATCTTTTACACCTCGAGATTCTTTTGATTTGTATGATAAAATTATAGCCGTTCAGGCGTATCAAAAGGACTTAAACCTTACTGGTACGAAGTTACCTATAAAAAATATAAGTGAAGATGATAAGTTGCATCCAAAGAATATTTTAAATAAAGATAAATGGGATCAGATAACTTTAACAGAAACAATAGAAATTGAGAGAACATTAAAAGAATATATAGTTAATTTAGCAAATTCAAATTCAGAATTGGCAGAAGATATACTAAAAGAATATGAAGTAAAAGAGATAGAATGTGAATTTGATTTAGTTAAGTTAATTAAAATACTTTTGAAAAAGAATATGTGTCCTGCGATATTTTTCAAAATATGTCCTATTAGATGTTTACAAATTTTTAAAATGATAGTAACAAAATTAGAAGAACAACAAAATACTAAATATCCACATCATAATGAAGATTTAAATTTTAGACAAAATTATTACAAAAAATATATGGAAGATGTTGAAACTACTAGAAATAAAACAAAATTACCGAAAGATTCTGACCCAGATACATTTTTTAAGGAACAACAAGAACGTATAGAATATACTTTATTAGATGAGATGAAAAGAAAATATGAATCAATAATTCAGAAAAGGATACAAAAAATCAATGATGATAATAATATTAGTGATAAAGTAAAAAATTATTATAATAAATATTATAGTAAAGATTTAGAAAATGTAGAAAAACAAAATAAATTATATTATATTGATAAAGATAGACCACATCCCGAGTTTTGTTTTAATAATATGGGTATTGATTCATATGAAATGAGAAAAATTAGACGTGAATTAAAAAAGACATTAAATCAACAGATATCTTGGGATCATCCATTTTTGATTGGGATAGAAAGAGGTATTATTCCATATTTTAAAGATATGGAAGTACCTTATCAACGAATAGCTCAAAGTTTATTTTCTCAGAAGAAAATACCAATTGTAATTTCGGATGAAAGTTTGGGTTATGGAATTAATTTACCAATTAGAACTGTTGTTATGTTAGGCGAGACTAAACCTGAAACTATTGATCCAGTCATCGCTAATCAAATGTCAGGTAGATCTGGTAGAAGAGGTATAGATAGAGAAGGTAATATTATTTATGTTGGTGTAAATTGGAAAAAGATTTTAAGAGGTCAATACACTCCATTAGTTGGTAAAAATCCAATAAATGAGTATTTACCATTACCATTTTATTTTAACAAGATGGATAAAGATGATATATATCGAGTTTTTAAAAAGTCATTATATAATTATGCGAATAATAATAATTATAATGAGAAAAAGTCAATGAAAATAATATTAAATAAATTAAAAGAGAAAAATAATAATTATTGTAGGAAAAAAGATAATTCATTGTTAATATGGTCATGTAGAAATTTTGGTAGTAATTCATTTTATTTACCCAAAGCTATTAATAGTATATTAACTGCTAATCATTACCAGTTATTTGAAATTTTTACTACAATGTTTGATATTAATGAAGACAAATTAGATGATAGTCATGAGATATATAATATTTTTAGTGAAAATGATAAACCACAATTATGTTGTGGTAATTATTTATTATCAGTTTATAAAAAACAAAAATTAAATAATATAGATGATATTAAAAGATTAAAGAATATTGCAAATTTAGTATCTATTTTACATATAAATTTATTAAGTAAAGATAAGAATTTTGTTAATACATTAGAAATAATATTTAATAATTTAAAAAATATTATTAGAAAACATTTATTTTAATTATGAGTTGGGGAAAAACTAAATGATATATTAATCTATAATTAATTATATATTAAGAAAACTGATGATGTAAATCAATTTAGTTTATCAGGTTTCATAATCATTTTACCTAAGTTATAAAATAATACTAATACTAAATATAAAGTTGTACTTAATCCTATTAAATTAAATGGTAATAAGTTTAGAAACATTTCTGTATTAAATTTGTATTGTGTCGTACTAAAGAAAATTACATTTAAAGAAACAACAATTGTTAGACTTAAAAAAAAAATAAATAAGATAGTTTGTCTAACTTTATTATTATAGTTGTTATTATTTTTTTTTATATTCATATACATATTAAAAAGAAATTTAAATAATTTAAAAAAAAAAATAATAATATTATTTAATATAATTCATTATATTAAATAATGTCAAAATTTGTAAAAAAAGTAGGAAATCAAGATTTTTATGAGATTGATGGTATAAGAGCTGCAGGAATAATACCATATTATAAAAAAAATGATAAAGTATATATTCTTATTAATCAAGAATATAGAAAATCACAACTATTATATAATGTTTTGGGTGGAAAAGTAGATAAAAAAGATATAAAAATAGAAGATACTATGATAAGAGAATTTAATGAGGAAACCGGATTTCTTATGTCTGATAAAATTAATTTTTATTACAAAAATAAAAAAATTCTAAATAATAAAATACATTTTAGTAAACCAAAATATATGTTATCATTATTAAATATTCAAGATTCATTAGAATGGCAATTACTACCATATAATTATAATAAAATATTTAATGGAATTGAAGCATTTAATGATAGAGATTCTGAACAATTAATATGGGTAGATTTATTTGATTTTAATGATAATATGAGTTATTTACTTACTATTATTTTATATAAAATAAGAAATTGTAACATTTTTAGAAAATATAATACAAATAAAGAACTTTTATTTATTGATTAAATATCTTCATTACTATAATGATATTTAATACTGATGGTAATTTATTAGTTATAATTATTTTAATTGTTATAATATCAATTTTGATATATACTGAAATGAAGAAAGAGATAAATTTAGTAGGATTTTATTCATATAAATAAAATTTTATATATAATAAATTGAATTTTATATTTTAAGAATTAAGTTATTATTATTATAATACAATGGAACTAAAATATTCAGAAATATTACAAAATCAACCAATATATAATATTGGTTCTATTGGTCATGTTGCGAGTGGTAAAAGTACATTAGTTCGATCAATTACTGGTATAAAAACACAAAAACATTCTTCGGAACAAGAGAGAAATATTACTATTAATATAGGTTATGCAAATGCTAAAATTTTTATTGATAAAAAAGGAGATTTGCATACTAGTTCTAGTAACAATGAATTTTTATTAGATCAAGATGGTGAAAATATGATATTAATAAGTCATATAAGTTTCGTAGATGTTCCTGGTCATGACGCATTTATGTCTACTATGATAAGTGGATCTGCAGTAATGGATGCATGTATTTTAGTTATTGCTAGTAACGAAAATATTCCTCAACCACAAACATATGAACATTTCGAAGCGGTAAAAAATGTAGATATTAAAGATTTTGTTATTCTACAAAATAAATTAGATTTAGTAGAAAAAGATAATAATAAAGATATATTATCTAAAATAAAAAAATTTATAAATAATTCAGTAGCTGAAAATGCACCTATTATTCCATCTTCAATACAGAATAATATCAATAAAAATGAAATATTAAAAAATATTGTGAATATTTCTAATTATAATAATATTAAAATATTAAATAATAAAGTAAATAAAGATCCATGTATGATTGTTATAAGATCTTTTGATATTAATAAACAAAATTCAAATTATAAACAGTTAGAAGGTGGTGTTATTGGAGGCTCAATTGTTTCTGGTAATTTAAAAATTGGGGATAATATTGAATTAAGACCTGGTTTTATAATTGATAATAAATATAGGCCCGTATATTCTAAAATCATCTCATTACAATCTGATACTAAAAAATTAAATTATGCTTTACCTGGTGGATTAATAGGAGTATGTTTAGATATAGATCCTAGTTTATCAAGAAGTAATGGAATGGTTGGACAAATGTTGGGTCATGTTGGGAAATTGCCACCTGTTTATAATGAAATTAAAATTATATATGACGAAGTAAAAAGATATGATGGCTGTCTTGATAAACTTAAATTAGGAGAAGATATATCAATTAGTATTAATTCTATGAATATTGATTGTAAAGTTACTAAATGTAAAAAAAATAAATTAATTATTAAATTATCCAAACCTGTCTGTATTTTTAAAAAACAAAAAATTGCTATTTTTAAATCCGTTTCATCTAAATGGGTTTTATATGCTACTGCTGTGTTTTCAGATGGCATTGAATGCGAAAAAGATATTACAGAAGATGATATATATAATGAATTAGTGGATATTCAAGATAATAGTAAAACAGAAATAAATATTATTAATGATTTGGATAATAAATATAAATGCCTTGAATTACAGAGTTATGATGAATTAATTAATAATATTGAATTTAGTCAAGATTCTAATAATTCTATTAGAATTGATCCACCAATTGTAAAAAAAGTAAATAGAGATTCAATTTTCACAAATTATGAAAAATTTATCGAGTCTGTTAATAAAAATTGTAAAGATATTACTTATAATTCTTTATTTGTAGAATTTTTAAAAAATGAAACAAGTGCAACTTGTGATATAGGAAAAGAAGGGATTGTTATAAGAGGTAATTTTAGAAACTCACATATTCAAACAATTATAGTTAAATTTTATAACGAATATAAAAAATGTCTTACATGTAAATCCTATTCTAGTTATTTATTTAAAGATAATAGAATGTTATATAAAAAATGTTTAGATTGTAGTTCACAATTCTGTATTAATAAATAAATTGAAAAAAATTGAATAATAAATTTTTATTATTAATTATTATTAATAATAAAAATTATTAATAATAAAAATTATTAATAATAAAAATTATTAATAATAAAAATGATTATAGATTTAGATTTATATATATTATAAGTGATGTTGTATATGTAAATGGTTATAGTTCTTCACTAGATTTTATTTTATTAATAAAATCTACATTTTTTTTATTAATATCATTTTGATTGTATGCTTTATTTATAATTTCATCTAAATTATATACAATCTTAAAAAAATCATGTTCTAAAATTTCTTTAATAGTTGGTCTATTATCTGGATTATGATTTATACATTTTAAAATTAGTTCTTTACCAAGTATATTATTAACTTTTTCTAATGATTCCGGAAAAATTCCATTTGTAATTTTTCTCCAAATCTGTGCAGGTAAACAGCATTCATTATATGGAAATTCTCCTGTTAAAAATTGTAATAAACACAACCCAAATGAATAAATATCTACTCTTTTATCATATTTTTCGTCATAAATTTCTGGAGCCATATATTCAGGAGTACCGATTATACTTGTAGTATTATTTTTTATTAATTTAGCCAATCCAAAATCTCCTAATAATATATCTCCATTACTAGAATTTATAAAAATATTTGCAGGTTTTAAATCTCTATGAATGATATTATTAGTGTGAAGAAAATTAATCGCATTCAATATTTGTTTACACCATTTAATGATTACTCTTAATTTTACAAAATTAATTTCTTTTGTAAATTTATTTAAATCACCTCCTGATGCATAATCACTTATAAAATTTATAATTCGTCCTTCTTTCCAACTATTATCAATATTCATTATATATTTATTTTTATTCTTAATTTTATTTAAAATGTTAATTTCGTCAATTATCCTTAATTGAAATGCATGAGAAAGTAATTCTGTATTAATAATATTCCATGCAATTATTTTACCTTCATTTAGATCATATCCTTTATATACTGTTTTCATTGCACCATTTCCTATTTTAATATTATATCTTATATATCTTTTATTTGGTGAAAATATTAAATCAAGATTTTGCATATAATAAGTAAATATAAAAATTGAAATTATAATTATAAACTAATTAATTCATAATTAGTTTATAATTAATTAGTTTACAATTAAATAAAAAATGGATATTGAAGACGTAACGAATTTTAGTGATCAGAATGATATTTTTAAAAATATTGATCTTAAAAAATTAGAAGGATTTCTTCAATATATAATTGATCAAAATCCGAATGATTTTGATCAATTTGATGAATCTTTTAAACTTGCAAAAAGAAAATTTAGAATATGTCCAAAAAAATCGATTCTTTTACATTATTTCAGACGATTAGTAATTAATAATACTTTTACACCAAACGATAAATTAGAAAAATTAATGACAAAAAAATTTGTTAGACAAGCTTCAGGTGTTGAAATTATTACTGTATTTACTTCTCCTTATCCAACGTTTACTGGAAAAGATGGTATTATTAAAACACAAAAATTTAGTTGTGGTAAAAATTGTGCTTATTGTCCATTAGAAGGTCAAATAAAACTTAATTGTATTGTTACAAACATAAAACAAAATGATAATTCTTATGATAATTCTTATGATATTTATTTGAAATCAACTGATCCAGTTGATGAAGTCAGAGTTATTACATATATAACAAAATCAGACGGTAGTAAACTTTATTGCAGAAATTTTTTTAATTTTGATGATGATTCTAGAACATTTGTTGTTAATATGATTAAAAAATTTGGTAAAGAATTACATATTGATGAAATTGTTACTTGTACTAAGATTGAACAAACTAGAAGTTATATTTCTACTGAACCAGGTGTGCGTCGAGCGAATCAAAGTAATTTTAACGCAACACTTCAATTCTTTGATCGTGGAAGTTCTTTGGAATGTTGTGGTCATATTATTGATAAGGTTGAAGTATTGGTTCTTGGAGGTACATGGAGTCATTATCCAAGAGAATATCAAGACGAATTTATAAGAGATATTTATTATGCAGCAAATATTTTTTTTACTAGAAAAGAAAGACAGAGAATGACTTTAGAAGAGGAAATTAACATTAATCAAACAACAAAATGTCGAATAATTGGATTAACGTTAGAAACTAGACCAGATTGTATTAATAAGTATGAAATTGAAAGATTTCGTAAATTTAATTGTACACGAATTCAAATTGGTGTACAACATACTGATGATGAAATTCTTGAAAAAATAGAAAGAGGATGTTATAATAGAGATACAATTAAAGCACTAAAACTATTAATAAAGAATTGTTACAAAGTAGATTATCATTTAATGCCAGATTTACCTGGAAGTAATTATGAGAAAGATAAAGAAATGTTTGATAATATATTAGGTATTGATAATATTACTAGAACTACAAATTATTGTTTTGCCTATAATAATAAAAATACTGTAATATTTATTTTTTTCACGATTTTACTAATATGTTGTAGTATTTATTTTGGTCATATTCCGTTTTTACTTCCGTCAATTATTTTACTTTGGTATCTAAATTTTAATAATAAAGATTTTGTTACTTATAAATTAACTCATCCAGAACTTCAAGCAGATCAATGGAAAATTTATCCAACTGAAGTTACACGATGGACTAAGATTTATGATTTATATCATAGTGGAGAATTTAAACCATATGCTGAAGAAATGGGAGATAATAATAGAATTAAAATGATTAATTTAATTCTAGAAATTAAGAAAAATATATTTCCTTGGATTCGACTTAATAGAGTTATTAGAGATATTCCCGAAAGTGAAATTATTGCTGGTAATAAATGTACCAATTTGAGACAAAAATTACAAAAAATTATCAAAGATGAAAATAGTTATTGTAAATGTATTCGATGCAGAGAAGTTCGTAATAGACCTGTAGACTTTAATATAAAACAGATGGTACGTAAATATAATGGTATTGAGGGAGATGAATATTTTATATCTATAGAATCAAAAGATGAGAAAATTATTTATGGATTTTGTAGATTTAGAATTAATCATAATAATAATGATGTTATGCCAATATTACATGATTGTGGATTAGTACGAGAATTACATGTTTATGGTGCAATGAAACCACACTATTCAAAAAATAAGTGTGGTAAAGATAGCACTCAGCATCATGGATTTGGTAAAATTTTACTTAAGAAGGCAGAACAAATTGCTTATTTTAATGGTATAAAAAAAATGGCAATTATTTCAGGAGTTGGAGTAAGAGAATATTATATTAAAAGAGGTTATTATTTGAATGAGAATTTTATGTTTAAAAATCTGAGTTTTTATGGTATTAAATTAACAATTTAAAGTTATAGTTATTTTATATAGTATATTTTATGAATTTTTCAAAAGTTTTCTTAGATAAGTTACTTAAGTCTGCAGTATTTTTTCATAATAATCAAGAAGAGTGTAATGAACTACCTAATAAATTTATATCATTGGACGATGCTATTAGTAAATTAGAGAGTGTAATAAAATTTGAAGCGAATAAGGCATTACGTAATGAGATTTTAGTAGATTCTCCTATATTACATGCAGTAAATTTAGATACAAAATATCCAGGAATTATATTAGAAAAAATAGATAAAAAAGTAATAGTACATAAAAAAGAAAAACTGCCAAAAACAGAAGAACAATTATTAAAAGAGTTAGAAAATCAATTAAAAAATAAAGAAATTAGAGAAAAAAATAAAGAAGAAAAACAAAAAATAAAAGAAAAGGAAAAATTAGAAAAACAAGATTTAAAAGAAGAAAATAAAGTATTAAAATTAATAGAAAAAAATTTAATAAAAAATTCAAAAAATATAGAAAAAAAAACTAAAACAAAAGATAAACTAGATACTAAAATTACTAAAAATAATAATGTAGATGAGGATGATAATAAAATGTTTGATTTATTAGATAAAGAGTTAATTAGTTTAAATGAAGAAAATAAAATTATGGAAGATGAATACGAGTCAAGAAATCAAAAAATTCAGGAAAAAAACAATATTTTGAATGAATTAAAAGAACAGAAATTAAAAGAAAAAAATGATAAAATAAAGAATAAACAAGAAAAAAAAGAAAAAACAGAAGAGAAAAAGAAAATTAAGAAAGATAAAAAAGAAAAACAAATTGCAGAAGAAGAAAAACAATATATGGAACAATTATTTAATTTACAGAATGAGAAATTAAATGAAAATATCGAAGATGAAATTAATGAAAATAATGAAAATGACGTAAATAATAATTCACAATTAGATAGTGGTGAAATAAAAATATATGAAAGTCCATTACCATTTCAACGTCATTTAGAATCATTAGAATATGCAGAACTGAATAATAATCTAATGGAAACTATTTTGAATGGCATGGAACCTAAAAATGGATATAGTTTAACAATTTATCATGGACCTCCTGGAACAGGTAAAACATATAAATTAATCGAAACATTAACAAAATTAATTAAAGATAATAAAAAATATAATTATTTGGTATGTGCTCCAAGTAATATTGGAGTATTAAATTTATATGATAGAGCAAAAAGTTTTAATATATATGGTAATTTAATATTAGCAAAAAACAATATTTTAAATGAACAAGAAATTAAAAATAGTAATATTTATTTTAGTACTGTTTCAATGAGATATAGTAATATAATGAAAAATTTAAAATTTCATGTAATATTAATGGATGAAGCTGCCCAATGTCAAGAATCATGGACATGGGGATTATTTAGAAATGAATTAAAACATATATATTTAGCAGGCGATCAACATCAATTACCTGCAATTGTATCAGAAGAAGGTAATAAATTAAATCATTCTAGAAGTTTAATGGCTAGATTAACAGATTTAGGATATCCAACCAATTTATTAAATATCCAACGAAGAATGCATCCAGAAATAGTTAAATTTTCTAATAAAACATTTTATGATAATAAATTAAAAACTGATTATAAAGGTAGTGATATAGATAAAAAACCATTCGAAATAATAGATATTAAAGGTGACGAAGAAAGAATAGGAACAAGTTATCAAAATATGATAGAAGCTAAGAAAGTAATAGAAGTAGTTAAAGATTTAAATATAGAAAATACAATAATTATATCACCATATAATGCACAATGTAAATTATTAAAATCATTAGATGATAAATTAGAAATACATACAGTAGATTCATTTCAAGGGAGGGAAGCAGATGCGATTATATTAACAATAGTAAGAAGTGGAGATAAAATAGGTTTTTGGAATGATTATAGGAGATTGAATGTTGGATTAACAAGAGCTAGACATGTTTTAAGAATAGTAGGGAATGTAGAAACAATGATTAAACAAGAAGGTCCACTAAAATTATTAGCTAATGAAATGGTATAAAAACCTTGTCTTATCGGAAGAACTGTGGAGACTTCAACTTTAGTTAAAATTTATATATTAAAAATTTATATATAAATTATATCTTAATTTATTTAGCAAGTGCGCCAAAAGGGTCCCATAATGGCAATACTTTAGGTTCTTCCTCTAATATTTTTCTTTCATCATCAGTTAATTTATCTTTATGAATTGCTACTTCATAGAGGTATTCGTCGAAACAAACATCACTCATACTATAATATCCGTCTTCCGTTCCGCGACTTCCCCAAGAATTTTCTATCTCCCAAAAATTCACCGTTTCTGAATCATTTAATAAATTATTAGATGTGGTGTTTGCCCCGACGATACACATAGCATGTGACATGAGGCTGTCTCGATAGTTAAGTCTCTGCTCTTTATTTAAATTAAATTCAATTCCTAGTAAATCAAGATCACATACACTATCTTTATCCATACGACTCATATTTCTATTCAAATATGCCCCAACATCGTTTCCAAACCATACAACTTTATTTTCTTTAAGAGTTGATAAAACTAAATTTTTCATACGTTTCATTTCAATATTTAAATATTTAATTGGTTTACCGTCTAATACATTATTCAAATACTGAATAGTATATGTTTTATTATATGGATTTTCAGCACGTGGATCATTTACTAAACATACATAATCGTCAAAATTAAATGGAACATGTTCTTTATAAAAAGCTAGTGGTGTTAAATTAGTAAATTTATGATATTTTTTTTTTTTATCATAGAATTCCCAATCGAAGTTTGTAGGGGGTTTTCCTAGAAAAAGACACAATAAACCATATACTTCTTCCATAAATGTTATTTTTAATGTATGTGGATCATCTGATGATCTTAATTGAAATGCATATTCTCTAAATTTTTTTTTTAATATTTCGTTCATTTCGCGAGAATTAGAGCTATGATGTGATTCTCGATACATTGTTTGGGGAATTAAACCATATTTATTAACAATATTTGAAACCATAATATGTTGTCCTCCATCACATGTAGGGTCATCTAACAATTGAAAAACAATGCGAGAATCTATTTTTTTGTTTTTAGTATTTATGATACACTCTAAATTGTAATTCATTCTTTCAAGTTTATCCCAAAAAAATAAATAACTTTGTGAAAATTCAAAATTTTCAAGATCGTATTTTGTACACATATCTCTGCGAATAACATTTAATGCTGCAAATAACCAACAACGTCCACTCGATTTTTGATTAGTAACTTTAAGGCGTGGTGTAACTTGAATATTATAAACTGGATTGTGTTTTTGAGTTTCACTAACTGTATTATTTAATTTTGATAAAGGGTTCGCAGAAATAACATTTGATAATACATTATTTGTTTTATTTTGTGCGAATTTACATTCTAAATTATGAAGAGTTTTATGACTTATCATTATATAATATTATAATATATAAAAAAAAAAAAATGCTTTTTTAAATCATTTTAAATCATTTTTAAGTCATTTTTAAGTCATTTTTAAATGATTTTTAAGTAATAAAAGATGATTTTAAATTAATATTTTATTTAAATCATTATCGAATAAAAGTAATATAAAAAAATATATATATTAAATATAAAAATATGAGTAGTGTTCAAGAAAAAATAGATGAAATTTATCTTAATTATGATACAGCATGGATGTATCGAGAAAGTGAATCAGAACCAAATGTGATTGATCTGTTTCAAAAAGAATTAGATTATCCAGCTGAATTAACGTCATCCTTTCTAAAATTCAATAAGAGTTATTTAAAAAGTGTTATAATGAGAATTAAAGTTAGTGAAAATATGAAGATTAAATCTAATGATGTAAAAAATAATTTATTAGAATATAATAAGGAATTAAAACCAATTTTAGATAAACTTCTAACAGAAAAATTCATAAAACAATATGAGGAAGTTATGAAAGTTGAAAATAAAATAGATGAAACTGATAACGAAATCAATAAGAATGATGACGTGGATGTTAATGATGATGACGATGATGTTCATGATGAAGAGGATGAATCGAATAGTAATGATATACTGAATAATTTTTTGGAAGAATGGGTAGAAGAAACAAAATCCCAAAAAGATTTTATTAAAGTAACAAAATTATTTGAAGCTTTTAATGAGTATTGTGATGAAAATGAAACAGATAAAATAAATAAATCAATATTTAAAAATTATTTAGTTACAAAATGGGGTAATTCAGTAAATAGTGGTTATAAGGGAATTAAATTAATTGAGGAGGATTAATCCCATAAATTAGTTAATTTAAATTTTTAATAAAAGAAGATCTTGAATCCATAGATCTTTATTTGTTAGTTTGCTTAATTTATTTAATGCATTTTTAAATTGGTTAATTTTATTATCTAATTCATTAATTTTATTTTTTGTAATACCCCGGATGGATAAGTTTAATAAATAATCAAAATTATTAATTTTATATAATTTCATTTCGTCTAATGACTGAATAATTTGTTCGTCGTTCATTTGATATAATTTTAATTTATTTGATATAACAGCTTTAATAAATTGTAATTTTGAAGATTCAATTAGTATATTTTCTTTTAATGATTTAGTTAGATTTATTTTTCGTTTTTGATATCCTTCTAATCTAAATTCATAATATTCACTTAATATATCATTTATTGTGGTATATTTAGTTAATACACCTTCTGTTGAAAAACAATGCATATTTGTCAAGTTTATATTTTTTATTAATCTTAATAGTTGATAGAGTTTATTTTCTGAATGTAGTTTTTCTATAAATTCAAAACTATTAACTTTAATTTCAAATAAAATTTTTTTTTCTGTACAATTATTTTTATAGTTTTTAAACCAGTTTTCGCTATCTGATAAATTATCTAAAAACCCTTTATAATCTTCGGTCCAATAACCAATTGGTAATTCGGTAATAAAAATTTTATTATTTTCTAATTTATAACTACCGATGCTTTGATATGTAGTTCTATCTATTTTTTTAATTGTTCCTTTAAAATTTTCATAACCTGGTTCTAAATTTATAAATTTATCATTTTCTAATTTATTTAATATACTATTTTTTACATCTTTTAATTTAAATTTAGGTATAAATGTACTATAACCAGATCCAATTCCTTCAGAACCATTAATTAATAACATTGGCACTATAGGCAAATAATATTCAGGTTCTATAAAAAATCCATCATCATTTAAAAAATTTAATTGAAAATTATCATCTTTATTAAAAATTAATTTAATAATATTATTTAATTTTGTAAAAATATATCTTGCACTAGCACTATCTTTACCTCCCATTATACGAGATCCGAATTGACCAATCGGTAAAAGAGTATTTAAATTATTAGATCCAATAAAATTTTGAGCCATTGATATGATAGTACTAACTAAACTATTTTCTCCATGATGATAAGAAGATTTTTGACTTACTAGACCGGATAGTTGTGATACTTTTAGTTCTTGATTAATTGAATTTGTTAACATTGTATATAAAATTTTTCTATGTGATGGTTTCATTCCATCTAATAAATGAGGTATTGAGCGTATATTATCATCATTAGAAAAATGCTTTAATTCTTTATGAATAAAATCAGTGATAGTTAAATTTTTATTTTGTAAATCAACAATATTATCTTTATCATAATCTGCTAGCCATTTTTTTCTATTATCTGCTTGTTTTTTTGAGAATGCTAAAATAATGGATTTATCTGCTTTATTATCCCAAATAAAAGAAAGTAAATGTTTATCCAAATTAGAAAAATATTCTTTAGCCTCTTCTGATGTACTTGTACCTAAACCTTTATAGTATTTAATTTTCCAATTATCAGAATCTTTAGTATTATTTTTCCATTTTTTAAATTCAGTTAATGAAAAGAATGATTTGATATTATTTTGTTTTGATACTTTAACTACGGGAGTTACTATAACTTTTACAAAACCATCAATTTTTAATAATGAAGGAAAATAATAATCTAATATATTCAAAAATAAACCTTTAATATGAGATCCATCGACATCTGCATCCATCATTAATATAACAGAACCGTATCTTAATTCTTTAATATTGTCTTTTGTGTATGTTTTCTCCATTTTTAATCCTAAAATTTGTTTAAAGTTATTGAATTCTTCATTTTCTACAATTTGTTTATGAGTTGCTTCTCGTACGTTTAATAATTTACCTTTTAGAGGAAATACACCGAAAATATCATTCCCTTTTTTAATAGCTGATAATCCACTGATTGCCATTGTTTTTGCAGAATCACCTTCAGTAAGAATTAAACTACAATCAATTGATTTATTGGTTCCTGCATAATTAGCATCATATAGTTTATTAATTCCTTTTAGTTTTGATTTTTTTCTTTTAGTTTCATGTTTTTCAAGATCTGAAAATTCTTTTGCTTTTATTAATGATATTATTTCAGTAGTTAAATCTAGTTTGTCAATAATATTTTTCATAGTAACATTTTTGATAATACAGAAATTTTCAGGTACTTTAGATGATAAAGTATCTTTTATTTGACTTGAAAATACAGGATTTTCAATAACTGAATTTAAAAAAATGGTAATTTTATCTTTGATAAAAGAATCTCTGATTTTAGCAGTTTTATATTTTTTCTTAATTGCTTTTTGCATATTATTAATGATTTGATTCATTAAATGATCGACATGTTTACCTCCATATTTGGTATAAACACTATTTACAAAAGATATATGTTTAAATTTATCGTTATCACTATTTGTAATAATAAATTCACTTGAACCACATTTTTGAGATACATAATTTTGATTTTTATCAAAATATAATTTAGCATAATCTTCGAATGTATTTATCTCTATTATTTTCTGATTGAAAATAATTTTAGTATTGGATAATATTCCTGCTATATCATATGCTCTTTTTTGAAATAATCCTTTTATATCATCTGTTAATTTATGAATTTTAAATCGTTCATAATCTGGAATAAATGAAATTTTTACATAATCTTTACCTTTGTAAGGTTTAATTTTTGGTTTATTTATTTTACTTAAATTGTTTTCGAAAACTTGATGATAAAATTTATTATTTTTAGAATCGCCTATTTCAACTTCAAATTTTTTAGAGTATATATTAGTAAGTTTTGCACCTAGGCCATGAGTACCTGCAGTAATTCTTTTTTCTTGAGTAAATGTAGAAGAAGTTAATAGATGACCAAATATAAGTTCAGGTATATATACTTTATTTTTTTGATCAATTTTAATTTCAACACTTGATCCATCATTCATAATAGATATTTGATTATCAATAATATCAACATAAATATTTTTAACATTTTTACTTCTTATAGCTTCATCATAAGAGTTTGATATAATTTCATCATATATTTTATATAATCCATGAGAATATTCTATTTCTTTTTCTATAATTTTATTAGTAGAATTGTCAAAAATATCCATAATAGAAATTTCTTTTTCGATAGACCCAATATACATACCAGGTCTTTTTAATACATGATCAATTTGTGACAATTTTGTATAGTTTGTCATTAAATATACTAAGATTATTATTTTTAATAAAATTATTTTTAATATTAAGTGAAAGTTCTTCTGATACGGATCCGTCTATAATTTTTTTTTTTAAACCACTTTAAAAAAAAAAAATATTTTTTTATAATGAATGAAAAAATTTATAAAAAAAATATATCTTCTATTTTACAATTAGAAGAAGATATTATGGAATATAGAAATTATAGAGAAAAGTATAATTTGTATTTTGATAAGTCAAAAAAACCATTTGCATTTTTAAATAAAAAAAATATAGAAATAAATATAAAAAAATACTATAAAAAATATATGAATAAAATGCAATATTTAGAAAGAACTTATATATATACT
>Ga0209533_1000819_pt1 | contig 29690 bp, 20 predicted proteins | sample COG_04_FD_184748 | JGI IMG/M metagenome (GOLD analysis project Ga0209533, IMG submission 184748) | Pelagic Microbial community sample from North Sea - COGITO 998_met_04 (SPAdes) (version 2) | ecosystem: Environmental > Aquatic > Marine > Neritic zone/Coastal water | place: Helgoland, sampling...
AAGAAATAGAAGAATACTATATACAAGAGCAATAAAGAGGACATTACTAAATGCCGGAGACCCAGAGAAAGTTCTCGAAGGACCGGCGAGAAGTAATCAACATGCAGTGCTAGGAAATAAGGATTTGAGTGGACTCGTGATAACATTCCTGGATGTATGGCGAGGTGGTCCTGAAGGAGAAGGAGAAGGAGAAGGAGAATAAAAGATAAGCTGATTAAATGTTAGTTTACAGTAGATAAATACAATTGTATGTGTTTTTTATATTTTTTATCCTATAAACCCAAAAAGGGATAATAAAAATGTCAGAACCAGCAGTCGATTATGATCACGAATCAAAAGTAGAATCAAAAGTAGAATCAAAAGTAGAAGATGGCATACCATCATCGCACAAAACACACGTATATGTAATATTGCCCGACGGTAAATTAGGGAACCTCATTTCTGGTGTTGCTATACCGCCGCAACTTATAGACATAAACGTTAAACAGCTCTGCACGACACGTGATGTTGTCTTGGCTTTTGCGGGCCTGACGGAGCGAGGCCGGGTGGTGGCTTGGGGAGATGCTGATTCTGGAGGCGACATCCCCCAGGAGGTCCAACGCTTACTCGAGGGTCAAAAAGTGGAGAAGTTATACTCGACTGGTTCTGCTTTTGCGGCTTTGACAACAAGGGGGCAAGTGATGACTTGGGGAGATGCGGATGCTGGAGGATACATCCCCCCGGGGGTCCAAGAAGAGCTCAAGAGACATGAGGTGAAACAAATCTGCTCGACTGATGAAGCTTTTGCAGCTTTGACAAAGACCGGTCGAGTGATGACTTGGGGAGATGCGGATAATGGAGGCGACAGTAGTGCTCTCCGAGGCTTATTGGCCGGTCAAAAAGTACATAATATCTACTCGACTGGTTCTGCTTTTGCGGCTTTGACAACAAGGGGTCGAGTGGTGGCGTGGGGAGATGCGGATGCTGGAGGAGACAGCCGTGCAGCCCAAGGTGAGCTCAAAGGCAAGACTGTGGAGAATATCTACTCGACTGCTGGTGCTTTTGTGGCTTTGACATCGGAGGGGCGAGTGGTGGCGTGGGGAATACCTAATCACGGAGGAGACATTAGAAAGGTCCAAGGCCAGCTCAAGGATCAAATCGTGAAGAAGATCTACTCGAATAATTGGGCTTTTGTGGCTGTTCTAGGGAACGGCCGAGTGGTGACGTGGGGTTTTGCTGCTTATGGAGGAGACATCCCAAGTGAAGGTCAAGACGAGTTAAAGAGGCACGGAGTGAAGCAAATCTGCTCGACTGATGAAGCTTTTGCAGCTTTGACAAAGACCGGTCGAGTGGTGGCTTGGGGAGATGCTGATTGGGGAGACGACATCAGTAATGTTAAAGACTTACTTAAGAGGCATGTGGTGAGGAAGATACACACACGATGGAGAGGGTTCATAGCTGAAACTGTATCCGGTCTAGTGGTGTCATTGGGTGGTTCTCAAATAGCAATCAATATTCCGAATGATAGAAAGGTTCTTGACATTCTAGGGAATACAATAATTCTTGATAATTGGGATGTATTAGCGGTTGATACGGAACTTGTTTCATTACTAGACGATATAAACTATCGCATATTTATGATTAATAGAAGAAGACTATATACAAGTGCAATAAAGAGGACATTACTAAATGCTGCTGATCCAGAGAAAGTTCTCGAAGGACCAATAAGTAGTAATCAACTCGCAGTGCTAGGAAATATAGATACATATGAAATCCTGGTATCCTTCCTGGATGTATGGCGAGGTGGTCCTGAAGATGATAGTGAGAGTGAAGGAGAATAAAAGATGAGTTGATTAATTGTTAGTTTGCAGTAGATAAATATAAAACAAACTTGATACAAAGATGACTACCGAAGATATTACCAGGACTGAAGATGAGGAGTGGGAGTTTTCTAAAGAGGAGAATCTACTATATGAAGAGAGGATCTGCGAATACCTCCACTTATAATGAGTAGGTTAATGGTAAGAAAGATTACAAGGAAGAGATAATTATTGTTCCTCGTACGAAGTTTACAACAACCCAATTATGTAAGAAGTAGAAGTTATTTATCTTTTTTTTATATAATAAAGAAAAGAGAAAAAATGTCTGATGGCGAATCAAAATTAGAAAAGGGTATACCATCGTCGCGCAAAACGGGATATGGCCTGATAATATTACCCGATGGTAGACTAGCAGCATCAAAAGGAAGATCAGAATACTTTGTATCTCCTGAAAATATAGATAAGGAATTCAATTTAATCTCTTGGGACCCTATGAATGAGATTAGTTTCACATGTGTCGATAGGGAGGGTCAGGTGTTGGAAGTATCACGAGGTAGTACCACAGTGGTAGATGGGATAATGGGACTGGATATTGACCGTATATATTCGAATAGGTATGCTTTTGCGGCTATCTTGAAGGGAGGTCGAGTGGCGACGTGGGGAGTGGAAAGTGTCGGAGGGTCCCTAGGTCTCGCAGAAAAGAAACTCGAGGGCCAAGTCGTACAGTACATCTGCTCGACTGAGGAAGCTTTTGCAGCTTTGACAACAAGGGGTCGAGTGGCGACGTGGGGAAGTTCTTATCCCGGAGGGTCCCTCGCAGAAAAGAAACTTGAGGGCCAAGTAGTGAAGAACATATACTCGACTAAGAAAGCTTTTGCGGCTTTGACAACAAGGGGCCGAGTGGTGACGTGGGGAGATGCTCGTTATGGAGGAGACAGCAGTGGAGTCCAAGGCGAACTCAAGAGGCACGAGGTGAAACAAATCTGCTCGAATGAGATGGCTTTTGCGGCTTTGACAGATACCGGTCGAGTGGTGACGTGGGGATGGGCTGATCGTGGAGGAGACAGCAGCGCGGTCCAAGGTGAGCTCGAGGACCAAATCGTGGAGAAGATATACTCGAATAAGAATGCTTTTGCGGCCGTGACAACAAGGGGCCGAGTGGTGACTTGGGGAAGGGCTGAGGATGGAGGAGACAGCAGTGCGGTCCAAGAAGAGCTCGAGGTCCATGTCGTGGAGAAGATTTACTCGACTGATTTTGCTTTTGCGGCTTTAACGGAGAAAGGAAAAGTGGTGACGTGGGGGGTCCGTTCATTTGGAGGTACCCTCGGGAAGGCAGAGAATGAATTAAAGAAGCAGGTAGTGAAGAACATATACTCAGATGACTCTTCTTTTGCGGCTTTAACGGTATCTGGTCAAGTGGTGTCGTGGCCACTTCAACGAGTATTCAATATTCCGAATGGTCGGGAGGTTCTTGATATTGTGGGGAATACAATAATTCTTGATAATTGGGATGTATTAGCGGTTAATAGGGAATTACCATCATTACTAAACGATCCGAATTATCTCAGATTTATAAGAAACAGAAGACTATATACAGGAGCAATAAAGAGGACATTACTAAATGCTGCTGATCCAGAGAAAGTTCTCGAAGGACCAATAGATATTTATCAACGCGCAGTGCTAGGAAATAAGGATTTGCGTGAACTCTTGTTAACCTACGTGAATGTATGGCGAGGTGAACCTAAAGGAGAAGGAGAATAAAATGATGAGTTGATTAATTGATAGTTATAGTAGATAAATATAACCGTGTGTTTGTATAGGTGGATTAAATTTTGTAATAAGTCAATGTTCATTGTATATATTTTTTCTCATATAAAACAAAGGGAAAAATGTCAGATGGCGAGGCAAAAGTAGAAAATGGCATACCATCATCGCATAAAACAAACGATTTTGTAATATTGCCCGATGGTAAATTAGGTTCTACATCAAATAATGTTATACCGCCGCGACTTATAGACGTAGAAGTTAAACTGATTTGTACGAATAAGACGGGTTCCGTAGTTATCTTAAGGACTGGTCAGATAGAGTCGTTGGGTGGGGTATATTCGCGGAGAAGCATCCCAGAGAATGTCCAAGGTGAGCTCAAGGGCCAAGTCGTACAGAAGATCTACGCGACTCATCGTGCTTTTGCGGCTTTGATGAAAGGAGGGCGGATGGTGTCATGGGGACATTCTGATTCTGGAGGAGACAGTAGTGTAGTCCAAGGCTTACCCAAAGGTGATGTAATAAATAACATATATTCGACTTCTCATGCTTTTGCTGCTTTGACAACAAGGGGTCGAGTGATGACGTGGGGACATGATGGTTTTGGAGGAGACAGCAGTTCGGTCCAAGACGAGCTCAAGAGACATGGAGTGAAGCAAATCTACTCGAATGGTTCTGCTTTTGCGGCTTTGATGGGAAATGACCGAGTGGTGGCATGGGGACATCCTTATTGGGGAGGAGACATCCCCCAGAGGGTCCAAGACGAGCTCAAGAGACATGGAGTGAAGCAAATCTACTCGAATGGTTCTGCTTTTGTGGCTTTGATGGGGAATGACCGAGCTGTGGCGTGGGGAAATGCGGATGCTGGAGGAGTTATCCCAGATGAGGTCCAAAATAAGTTCGCGATGCATGGAGTGAGGAAGATTTACTCGACAGATGAAGCTTTTGCGGCTTTATTGGATAATAACAGAGTGGTGACATGGGGATATGCGGATGCTGGAGGATACATCCCCCCGGGGGTCCAAGGATTACTTGAGGGCCAAGACGTGAAGAACATATACACACGAGAGGAATGGTTTGCAGCTGAAACGGTATCCGGTCGATTAGTTATATGGGGCGAAAATATTCAAGGATTAATCAATATTCCGAATGGTCGAGAGGTTCTTGATATTGTGGGGAATACAATAATTCTTGATAATTGGAATACAATAGCGCTTAATAATAAATCATTACTAGACGATCCGAATTATCTCAGATTTATAAGAAATAGAAGACTATATACAAGAGCAATAAAGAGGACATTACTAAATGCTGGCGACCCAGATAAAGTTCTCAAAGGACCAATAGATATTAATCAACGCGCAGTGCTAGGAAATAAGGATTTACGTGAATTATTGTTAACCTACGTGAATGTATGGCGAGGTGGACCTGAAGGTGAAGGAGAAGGAGAAGGAGAAGGAGAAGGAGAATAAAAGATGAGTTGATTAAATGTTAGTTGCAGTAGATGAATATAATTATGTGTTTTATATTTTTTATCCTAATAACAAAAAGGGAGAAAAAATGTCCGACTCAGAAATTGAATTGGGTTCCGAATGGTATTCGAAAGTTTCTAATAGGGAAATTAACAGCGAAAACGAAAATGTTTTCGAAGTTGAACATGGACCAGGATGGTGGATAGACATAGGTGATGAAGATGTCAAATCAAAGGGAAACGGCACTAGAAGATCGGTTATTAGCGAAGCAAAAGTCGAAGCAAAAGTCGAAGCAAAAGTCGAAGCAAAAGTCGAAAACAGTATACCATCGTCGCGTAAATCAAACAACTTTGTAATATTGCCCAATGGTAAATTAGGTTCTACTTTAGAAGCGGTAATATTGCCCGATGGTATGCCAGTACCATTAAATCTTCGTAATGCAGACGTTAAAGAGATTTACTCGACTGATTATGCTTATGTGGCTGTTCTGGTGAATGGCCGAGTGGTGTCATGGGGAAGTCCTAAATTTGGAGGAGACAGCAGTGCAGCCCAAGGCGAACTCAAGGACCATACAGTACAGGAGATCTACTCGACTGAACGTGCTTTTGCGGCTTTGACAACGGAGGGGCAAGTGGTGACGTGGGGAAGGGATAAATATGGAGGAGACATCAGTAAGGCCCAGGGCTTATTGACTGACCAAGAGGTGGATAAAATCTACTCGACTGATTCTGCTTTTGCGGCTTTGACAACAAGGGATCGAGTTGTGGCATGGGGAGATCCTCAAAACGGAGGAAACATCCCCCAGGGGGTCCAAGACGAGCTCCAGATGCATGGAGTGAAGAATATTTGGTCGACCAAGGGTGCTTTTGCGGCTTTGTTAGGGAATGGCCGAGTTGTGGCTTGGGGAGATGATGATCTTGGAGGAGACATCCCCAAGAGGGTCCAAGACGAGCTAAATATACTCGGGGTGAAGCAGATTTACTCGACTGCTTATGCTTTTGCGGCTTTGTTAGGGAATGACCAAGTGGCGACGTGGGGAAATAATCGTTTTGGAGGAAACAGCAGTAGAGTCCAAGGTCAACTCAGGGACCAAAAAGTGGAGAAGATTTACTCGACTCATTTTGCTTTTGCGGCTGTTCTGGGGGGGAATGGCCGAGTGGTGACGTGGGGTTATGATCAGTATGGAGGAAACAGCGGTGCGGTCCAAAGTAAGCTCACGAGACACGGAGTGAAGCAGATTTACTCGAATGGTTATGCTTTTGTGGCTTTGTTAGGGAATGGTCAAGTGGTGGCGTGGGGATATTCTCATTCTGGAGGCGAAATTCCCCTAGAGGTCCAACGCTTACTCGATGGTCAAAAGGTGAAGAAGATACACATCACAAAAATGAAAGGGTTCATAGCTGAAACGGTGTCTAATCAAGTGATATCATGGGGCGATCTTCAAGTAGTAATCAATATTCCGAAAGATCGAAAGGTTCTTGACATTCTAGGGAATACAATAATTCTTGATAATTGGGATGTATTAGAGCTTGATGATGAACTTTATTCATTACTAGACGATGTAAACTATCGCGCATTTATAAATAATAGAAGAAGACTATATACAGGAGCAATAAGGAGGACATTACTAAATGCTGCTGATCCAGAGAAAGTTCTCGAAGGACCAATAGATATTAATCAACGCGCAGTGCTAGGAAATAAGGATTTACGTGAATTCTTGTTACCCTACCTGGATGTATGGCGAGGTGGTCCTGAAGGAGAAGGAGAATAAAAGATGAGTTGATTAAATGTTAGTTGTAAAAAAATATAATTATGTAAGAAGTAGAAGTTATTTCTCTTTTTTTTATAGAATAAACAAAAAGAGAACAAAAATGTCCGATAGCGAAGCAAAAGTAGTAAATGGCATACCATCGTCACATAAAACAAACAAATTTGTAATATTGCCCGATGGTAATTTAGGTTCTACTTTAGTAAGGGTTACATCAGGTGATGATATACCAGTACCAAGTAATGCAGACATTAAACAGATTTACTCGAATAATTCTGCTTCTGTGGCTTTGTTAGGGGATGGTCGAGTGGTGACGTGGGGAAATGATCGTTATGGAGGAGACAGCAGTGAGGTCCAAGAAGAGCTCAAGGGTCAAGTGATACAGAAGATCTACTCGACTTCTGGTGCTTTTGCGGCTTTGTTAGGGAATGGTCGAGTGGTGACGTGGGGAAATGATCGTTATGGAGGAGACAGCAGTGAGGTCCAAGACGATATCAAGAGACATGGAGTGAAGCAAATCTACTCGAATGAGATGGCTTTTGCGGCTTTGTTAGGGGATGGTCGGATGGTGGCGTGGGGACATGATGTTTTTGGAGGAGACATCCGGGGGGTCCAGGACGAACTCAAGATGAGTGGAATTAAGAAGATTTGCTCGACTACTCGTGCTTTTGCGGCTTTGACAACGGAGGGGCAATTGGTGACATGGGGACATCATGATCATGGAGGAGACAGCAGCGCGGTCCAAGGTGAGATCAAGAGACATGGGGTACATGAGATCTACTCGACTGGATTTGCTTTTGCGGCTTTACTGAAAAATGACCGAGTGGTAACGTGGGGAGATAATAGTTGGGGAGGAAATAGTAGTGAGGTCCAAAACGAGATCAAGAGACATGGAGTGCAGAAGATCTATTCGAATGATAATGCTTTTGCGGCTCTGACGAAGCTCGACCAATTGGTGGTATGGGGAAATGTGGATGCTGGAGGAGACATGCGAGATGTCCAACGCTTACTTGAGGGTCAAACAGTACAGAATATCTACTCGACTGGTCGTGCTTTTGCGGCTTTGACAACAATGGGTCGAGTGGTGGCGTGGGGCGATCCTGATTGGGGAGGCGAAATCCCCCTAGAGGTCCAAGGCTTACTCGAGGGTCAAGAATTGAAGAAGATACACGTACACACACAAATGGACGGGTTCATAGCTGAAACGGTATCTGGTCAATTGATATCATTATCATTAGGAAGAGATCTTCAAGTAGTAGTCAATATTCCGAATGATCGAAAGATTATGGACATTATAGGGAATACAATAATTCTTGATAATTGGGATGTATTAGCGGTTAATAGGGAATATTATTCATTAAGAGACGATCCGAATTATCTCAGATTTATAAGAAATAGAAGACTATATACAAGAGCAATAAAGAGGACATTACTAAATGCTGGCGACCCAGAGAAAGTTCTCGAAGGACCAGCGAGAAGTAATCAACATGCAGTGCTAGGAAATAAGGATTTGCGTGGACTCGTGATAACCTTCCTGGATGTATGGCGAGGTGGTACTGAAGGAGAAGGAGAATAAAAAGATGAGTTGATTAAATGTTAGTTGTAGTAAACAAATATAATTATGTAAGATCTCACTCGACTTATGATGTTTTTGTCGTTTAATTAAAGGTGTATCCTATATTGTTTCAAGACATAAAAATCAAAAATTAGTTTGTAAAATGAAGTTATAGTCTCAGTAAATCCCAAACAGATAATGTCTGTAAGGCAGCAATCAGTATCTTATTCCCATCTTCACCTAATCTATAACGTATAAATTTGCGTATTATATTCTCACCATAATGATTTATGTCTTCTTGGTCGAATTCTGCGTTTATACTTTCGGCAAGATCATTTAGAGACGTCGAGTCGAACAGGAAACCCTCTACGGTCAACAATTGCAAACCACTACAATAGTCCCATTTCCGTATACAGCCATTCAAAGTACAAGCAATTAATTCAGATGGATTCTCTTTACCAAATATTATATCGCATAATTCGGTATTGGCATTTAGTTCCCTTCTATCTTTATCCTCTATCCTAACTAAGGTAATCATATTGTTATCATCATTATGAATTGATGCGATATAATCACTTTTTGCGCTCCAAATTACACGTGTCATATTATCTAACCAATTAACTGCCATATTATCCTTCCATACGATAGCCTTACCATCAATGTCAACAGATACAAGAAATTCTCTATTAGGACTATAAGACAGTGATTGAATCGTAGAGTCATGAGCGTCCATTTTATAACGTAAACTACCAATTTTATCAGTCATTAAATTTATATCCCATAAAGTGATCTCGCCGTTTTTATGACCGCATGCCAAAGTATCTCCCCCTGGTAATATTGAGAGAGTAGAAACATCAGTTAAGTTTTTTGTACTGCTATCAAATATAATAGAATTGTCTGATAGATTTACGACAATTCCTACGCCAGACCATGAACAAATACCAATATATTCTACATTATCAATACTAGTCATGCAGATACTACTGATAGCAACATTACACTTATATGATCTTGATTTTCTTCTCTTCGTGTCGTCTTCAATGTCGTGTATTATTGATACTTCTCCAAGGGACGTCGCTGAGATGATGTAGTCGCCATTATCACTCCATGTTGAACATAGAATCACAGAATTCTCCTCTTCATTATCGTCAGCATCACGAAGAATATCATCAATAATCTCTAAGATCGCAGTGAATTGTTCTACGTCATTATTATACCATACCATTGCACCGTCTGAATTACGCACAGTATCGCATATAGCATTATTTTTTATACTTTCTACAACTAAAGTAAGTCGTTCAGGATCAACATCATTCTGTATACTGACAATCGGTGTAGTTACTGAACCCTTCTTATCCCTTGTATTATGTTCCTCAATTGGAGATACGTCCAACATAAAATCAGTGTATGTGAAGGATACATCAACACGATTTTCTATTAGATTTCGAAAGAAAATATTTAAGAAAGACATGAATTAACAATTAATGATATATATCCTTTATCATTAATTAATGTATTTATTTATACTTGATTTATTCATAATTATAATATGGATCATTTTCTGTCCAATCTTCATCCTCATCCTCCTCATCCTCATCCTCCTCATCCTCATCCTCATCCTCATCGTCATTGTTGTTATACTCATAATACTCATAATCACTACTGTATTCATCATCATCATCATCCTCATATTCCGAGTTATTAAAATCCATTTCGAATGATTGATTATGTTGTTCCCACCCTACACTATCAACAGAAAGAATAGGATACCTTTTTGGTTTCTTCACATTAGTGATCTGTACCCATATGTTATTTTCTTCATTAGAGGACTCATAACGTCGACGAAATAATTTTAATGCTTCAGAATTTTGTCCATGTATAGTTGATGATTTCGATGTATCCTTACATGATAACTGTATACGAGTATTATTCCCTGATGTCTCTTCGACTACAATACACTTATCATCTACCTGTATACGATAAGAAGGATTATTGAGGTGGACGCTTACTTTATCATTAGCATTTTGTGGGTCATTAAAGAATTCTACACTCTGGATCAATTTTGGTACTCTCATGGGATCTTCGCTTCTAGACATAACAAGAGTCGTTAGACGACCATCAGGTAAATAACACATATCCATTATATAACCATTATCTTTATCTGACATATGACTCTTTGTCATGACATCATTCTTAACGTCTAATGTCATGATATCACCATTTGAGAAGCCTGCTGTTATATTTCCATTTTTATCGTATGTCGCACAAGTCAAGTCATTGGCGTAGTTGCGAGTTGGATGCTCACTGTCCTTAGATACTCTCTCGTCGATAATCACTAAGTACTCCATCAATTCAATAACGCTACATAATAATACATTGGTGAATATCATTGTATTCGGATCCATAGAATCATATGTATGTTTACCAAATAGGTTTGTCAGGTCTTCGAACAAAATATATCTAGAAGAATTAGACAATTCTATATTCACGACAGACTTGACCTTTGTCTTCCAATCACTATTATCTACACCATATTTAACATAGAGATCGCACACTATGGAGTCGCTATCGCGTACATTAAAACAGATGACTCCCATTTTAGAAAGGTTTGTATACCCCTAAGTTGATTGAATAGTAATTTATTAACTGTATGATGTGTTTATATAGGTAAATAAAATACGGACTACGTTGTAACGCAAAAAAGGCCCCTAAACTTTATTGTTTAGGGGCCCTTTTAGAATGTTTTTTTTTATTAAATAATTGTTAAATTTCACGTTAACCTTTACTATTCGTCCTCCTCTTCTTCTTCGTCTTCTTCTTCGTCTTCTTCTTCGTCTTCTTCTTCGTCATTCATATCGATGATTTCTGGAGCAAACTCAAAATGTTCCTCTTCATCCTCTTCTTCTTCCTCTTCATCCTCTTCATCCTCCTCTACGTCTAATAATCCATTTCCGATTAATGAATCTCTAAGAGAGGCAGCAGATGTACTCGATGATGATCCAGACGAACTCCTTGAATCTTCAGAATCCATACGGTCGATAATCCTGTTTTCGAGGATATTCAATTGATAAATCTGTTCTTGAATCTCATTATGTAGACGTCCAGTTAGAGTCTCGTAATTTTGTGTCATCATAATAGTGTCAACAACAGTCATGTCCCATTCCCTACTGGCCTCTAATAATCCCATTGCATTCTTTGCATCATCTCTAAATTCAGTAAGCCGTTCATTCAATATCATGATCACTTTCTCTTCCTCATCAAGTGTGAAAGATCTCAATATTTCAGGTATGGCCGGACACAACCCCGACATAGGAGTCAGCTCGGTTATGGGTACGGGAACGGGGTCAGGGATGCTATATTCCATGATCACAGCCATTAACTGATCATAGATATCTTGGGAATTTTCCTCCAGGATGCTATTGATTGCATCATTTGATAGATCTTCCCTTTCATCCTGCTTCTTTTCTGGAATCTTCTTTTTTTCTTCGGGTGTCATTTCAATTTTACTGATGCACCAAGGACATGTATCCTTGCCGGTTGTGACGATACACTTCATTAGACAGTCTCGATGAGTCAGAGCAGTACATGTATCCTTACATGAAGGGACTTTCACACCTCCAGTTTCACAACATAACAGACATGCATCATCAGGATCGGGCAAATGTTGCTGACAGAACGTTGTCCCGGTTGAAAATATACGTTGATTACAATCCGCCGTTTCGCATACAATTAAAGGGGTTTCTACAATAGACATATCGGACTTTTCAATTATCTTTTTTATGTACTATGAAATTCTGCAAACCGAATTTCGAAATTATCTTTTTTTTAATAATCAATAATTTTCATGGACATACATATATAAAAAGAGAGTGAACAATTTTAAACTCATATGATGATTTGCGATGATGACTCATGTAAGTTAGAACCAACGCGTGAATCAGTATTAGATTCTCCTAAACACGAGCAAGAAGAAAAGAAAGTAGAATACAACTCGATGGATTCTAAATCGGATGATGATATTTATACATATCCTTACGTAAATGATGATTGGACTGAACCTAAAACGATAGAAGAATATTCTGAGAGTATTTTAAATTCATCTCTTTCAGCTGAAAGGCGTTTATCCTATATAAATGAACTTATCAAGTTAGATAACGTGAAATGTTTCTCTACTGTATCGTTAATCCTATCCCGTTATATTTACGCTCATATAGCATCTATCGCCAAATTAATCATTCTCCTGTGTAGTAATAAAAGTAATTATCCTTTGATTCACAAATATATAGCAGTGCAATATATCAAGAATTTCTCAGATGGTGATACATATATCGATACGCTCAAAGAAATGACATTATCACCTGAAATTAACTCTCTGTCTTTTCATATGCGTGTTAAACTTCTGGAGGGTATCTCTGTTCGATCATCTGAAGTGGATTATGTTGCTAAGAGGCTTGGATCCCTTATTTTTGGAGATACACATATGGATCACAATACAAAGTTTAAGGTTATCACTCGTTTGGTTGTTCCTGAAGTCGTATCCGATATACTATACGAATCAATCTTGAGAGATGATATACTTGGTTTCTCTATATCTTATAAAATACTTTCAGCACAGAGGCTTTTGAACGATAAAATAACGCCTGAATATGTTATAACTGCTTTCAAGGCGCTTACCGTGATAATGAGGAATCCTGACGTTTCATATGATCAGAGAGCCGATGCAGCAGATACTGTAATACATTATGCTTCTGTAGACGAGAGTTATGTACTATGGAAGGAGCTAGGTAAGACAACTATAGAGGAATTAAGTGCGGGAAACGAGGTGGTTAAGAGTCTATATACCAATAGACAGAACGTCCACGATGAAACTGTGATGAAGAGTGTTAACGAAATGGTGGTGAAAGTGAACACATATACTGAGAGTAAGTATTCCTTCAATGAGGTAGTAGATGATATCATTTTACGTATGGATCTATATACCAGAAGTATTGAAAAAGAATCATTAGAGGAAACTGAGCTCAAGAAGGAGTTTGATACTATTCGTCAAGCTGAACATTTCTCTGGATATAATGAAGATGAAGATGAAGATGAAGATGAGTATGGGTTTATTGATGAATCTGGACTCAACATGGGAATAACAGCCGAAGAGGATGTAGAAGAGTCAGTGGAGGAAAAGGCTATAACCAGAACTGTGATTAATATCAGCTCAGATATCACCAAAGGTGGAATAATTCTTGCACTGAATAGGATTAGTGATGATATAATTAAGTATAATGATTATACAGCATGCGAAACGCTTTTGGTTATTTATACAATCATTACCAGTATCGACGAACAGGATCCCTGGTTCGCGACTCTATTCCAGCGGCTTCTAGAAGAGCTAAATGACATGGCAGACACATGTTCATCGGGTCATATGGCCAGATTAATCAACATACTGTCCGGGTATAAAGACTTCTGTATCAAAATTAGTTTCAAATCTCAGATATCAGCAGAGATTCAGGCCATGATTAGATCTAAGATTATGGAAATAGGTGATGAAGAAATTCAAGGAACACTCATTGAGCAGATGTCAGGTATTGACGTAGAGAGAGATGAACTCAAGACAGAGAAATTTCGTATGTTCTTTGCTACATCTGTAAGTGGTTTCATGCCTAATCTGAAGAAGGAATATGTAGATGCGGGTTTTATGAATGAATCAGAATTAGAAAGGCTTATAGTGGAGGCTGTGATGGATTTTCAAGGAATGGGAATTCGTAAGGAAGACTTTGTTATTGACAAAGAGAATTTAAGATATTCAAAACAGTATACTTCCATGGACGCTCCAGAGGATGATACCCATCATTTAACTTTCAGTAGTTTATATAATGCAAGTGTTGAGACAATTGATTTTGAATTTAATAAGGGTATAGTATCTGACGAAGAAGAAGTTATAGACATATTTGGGAACGATGAGGAAGTTAAGAAAGAACTTATAGACGGAGAGGACTTCCTGGTAATGGATAATTAGTTTTTTCGTTTTTATTGATTTTAAACAATATTGCCAAATAAAAAAAATCAGGACATGAGTGATAATATAATTAATATATGTCTACTACCAGATTGCTACAAACGTGGAGAAAAGAAGTATCGCGGTTATTGTAGGTATCATAACCCTGCTGCTTTACCTAAGCGGAGAGATGGTATAGCAAAAGGTGGGTATGGCACGATCTACCAACGTGGAAAAAAACGTGTGGGTAAGTATTTCAATCCATCCAAAGATCCGTATCATACCGCTTTTATCAATGAAATCACGATATTGAAGATACTTGATCATTACGGCGTAAAAACGCTTCACCCGAAAGGATTTGTCACAGTTGGTACTGTAAGACCAAGAAAAGATTGTACTAAAAAAACTGGTATGATCGAGCTTGATAACGCAGGTGAGACAATAGTTAGCTACAACAATGATAAACTCCTATGGGATCCAGCTAGAGGTGCTAGTTCCGAAAAGAATATGTATGATTTGTTGTGGGATGTTTGTATGTCCCTATACCTCATGCATTCTTTGGGGATTGTACATCGTGATATAAAGTTCATGAATATACTTTATGAAAATAACGAATTTACTTTAATAGACTTTGGTCTTTCAAGGTTCGTACCCAATAAGGTAGACTATCCAGTCGGTGATGACTTAGATAATTTAGTGTATACAGGTATCAGTTACGACTTAGAAAATAGAGAAAAGTACGGGGAGGCTTTAGAAGCTACGGATACCTACATATGGGGGTCTGAAACGCATATGCCATATCATGACATGAGTCAACTCGGTTTCTTAGTACTTCGTCTCATGGGTATTGACAAATATGACAATAATGGGGGTAACTATCTTGATACACTCAAATACAAACTTGAACGGTCAGGAAGTGACGAAACGACCACTTTGTATAGAATCCTTTTGTCTCTCGTTGGGCCAGACTGGCGGAAAATTCCTTCAGCATTGGATGTTCTTCGGCAGCTTAAGGGCAAAGAATTCAAAAGATTTGATAAGAACGTTAATATCCCACCGCCACCTGTATTGAAGCTGAGACATACTGTGTATCTAGGAGATTCACTCAAATATAAATATATTAACAACCGTATAAACCTAATACAATTGTGTCAGGATGTGTTCGAACGATTCATCGACGCAGCTACAATAAACTACGACGAAATATCATGTACCCCTCGACTCATCCCTGTCCACACAGCGGATATCGATCTTTACAAACATTACAGGATCACATGTTATACGATGGTCGTTATGTTTATAACCCTCAAAGATTCCGGAGACGACACTGTCGACTACATCAAACAGTATATAGATTTTGCTACTAAGGATGAAATATTAAAGTATGGTATAGATTGTGAATACGCTTCAGAGGCCCGTTTACTCATTATGGAGACTCTTAACTTCAAGCTATTTGAAATGTTGTGAGACTTACTAGTAGTTGACAATTAGTTGATTTTTTTACGTTTTTATTGATTTTAAACAATATTGCCAAATAAAAAAAATCAGGACATGAGTGATAATATAATTAGTAGGTGTCTACTACCAGATTGCTACGAACGTGGAGAAAAGAAGTTTCGCGGTTATTGTAGGTATCATGACCCTGCTGTTTCACCTGCGATGCGGGATGGCATAGCAGACGGTAATTATGGCGAGGTCTTCAAGCGCGGGGAAAAACGTGTGGGTAAATATTTCAATCCATCCGAAGATCCGCAACATACCGCTTTTATCAATGAAATCACGATATTGAAGATACTTGATCATTACGGTGTGAAAACGCTTCACCCGAAAGGATTTGTCACAGTTGGTACTGTAAAACCAAGAAAAGATTGTACTAACAAAACTGGTATGATAGAGCTTGATAACGCAGGTGAATCGATAATTAGTGATGAAATGATAAGTACCCTATGGTCCGGATATGATATATACAAGAATGTGTATGATTTGATATGGGATGTTTGTATGTCACTATATCTCATGCATTCTTTGGGAATTGTACATCGTGATATAAAGTTCGATAATATACTTTATAATAATAAAAAGAAGGAATTTACTTTAATAGACTTTGGTATTTCAAGGTTCGTACCCAATAAGGTAGACTATCCAGAAGATGAGGTTTTAGGAAATTTAATATATAAAGGTATCAGTTATGACATAGACAATACACAAAAGTATGGAAATATTAAGGAAGACCACGACCAACTTGTCTGGAAATCTAATGCGCATATGCCATATCATGACATGAGTCAACTCGGTTTCTTAGTACTTCGTCTCATGGGTATTGACGAATATGACAATAATGGGCGTGACTATATCGATACACTCGAAGACCAACTTGAACGGTCGGGAAGTGACGAAACGACCACTTTGTATAGAATCCTTTTGTCTCTCGTTGGGTCGGACTGGCGGAAAATTCCTTCAGCATTGGATGTTCTTAAGCAGCTTAAGGGCAAAGAATTCAAAAGATTTGATAAGAGCGTTGATATCCCACCGCCACCTGTATTGAAGTTGAGGCACACTATGTATCTAGGAGATTCCCTCAAATATAAATATATTAGCAATTTTGTAAACCTAATACAATTGTGTCAGGATGTGTTCGAACGATTCATCGACGCAGCTACAATAAACTACGACGAAATATCATGTACCCCTCAGCTCATCCCTGTCCACACAGCGGATATCGATCTTTACAAACATTATAGGATCACATGTTATACTATGGTCGTTATGTTTATAACCCTCAAAGATTCCGGAGACGACACTGTCGACTACATCAAACAGTATATAGATTTTGCTACTAAGGATGAAATATTAAAGTATGGTATAGATTGTGAATACGCTTCAGAGGCCCGTTTACTCATTATGGAGACTCTTAACTTCAAGCTATTTGAAATGTTGTGATCATTGATAAGGGTTATAATACATTGGAATGTTTGATACTTCTGCGAATTCGATTATATGTTCAAGTGTTTGTTCGTGTCTCTTTCTTGTTCTCCTCAAAATTTTGTTAAATACTTGTCTATCCATTATGTTTTTTATAACATACTTTGTTGATGAATTATCATATAGTATAATAGAATCGTTGTAATCCAACTGTTGTTCTATCATACATCTGTTGTGGAAGTTATCCTTGAGAGTCTTCTTGAATTTCCTGGCTCGTGGATCAGAGCTATTAGCGATGTAGCTAGAGAGTTCCTGTCTGTTCCTTAGTGAAAAATTGTAGAACAAGGCGACCAGACCTCTTGATAATACGATTGCACTTCTTAGAAGTTTAGCAACATCGAAATTTGACGGGAGAGAATAATACTTATATCTAGTGTCTAGTTGCGCTAGTATATCTCTACTCATATCAGATATGACACTTGGATCGCTTAGTTTCGCGGTGAATCGAGGTATATAAGTCTTTGCATTATCTATGAATATAGATAATACCTCGAAACTATCCTCAGTGTTGATACCAACCTTTGATGTTAGTGTCCCGATATCTTTTCTAAATATCGAGAACACATTACATAATCTCTGTCTTGAACACAAATTTCGTTTACTTGTCAATGTTAGATTCATGATCTTGACAATAGTTATATAAATATACTTATCAAAAATAATATCTCCATCTGATTCTATACCTAGATACTCTATGACATATTCGACAAAGTCCCTATCATGGTCGTATTCATAAAGTGTATGATGTTTCATGTTATAGTCTACTCTTGCAGTTTTGATTAACTGGTCCCTAAAGTTAACGATATTTCTTACATCCATTCTACCATCCTCTGAAATTGTTAATATAGATCGCTCATCTAGGGATGACATTGGTCGTTCGTCGACGGTGATATCATAATTATTGAACGGGTCTTCGTACTCATAATCTGTTGCTATGGACAGTACCTCTTCGACATCATTTTCTCCATCCTCCTTAGTATTACGTTCATTCTCAATTAATTCAATTTCTCTGTCTAATACATCGATGTTATCTTCTATAGTATAAGGTTTGTAATATGTTTTTATAACCAGGCTCGATATATTATTGAACATTGAATATACATCTCCGAGAAAGTCAGGTATAATAGTGAATGCTCCATTTTCAACATTGTCTATCCTGGATGTAAAGTGTAAGTCATCCAGTACTGAACTGTAAGCATATATGAATGATGTAATGACAGGAACAAAGCCAAATGTTGGGACTTTTACCTGTTTATTGTTCACAGAATATACAATATACTTCGCAGATGTCCTCTTTACAAAGATTGTATCAACATTGAGATTGTAGTGTGTTAATTGCTGCGTCTCAAAAGCAACTAACATAGCATAATAACATTGGGAAAGAACAGAGTAAAGTATACCATTGCCGATTTTTCCACTCACGATAAGTGATCTCAGTGTGATAGATCCCGGAGCCTCGAAAGCTATTGCATCTTGGTGATGTACTCGAAGATCCTTAATTTCACACCACACACGCTGGAAGTTTGGTATATTCAGTGTCTGTAGCTTATTCATTACATTATACTCGTTGCTACAGCAATGTTTCTTGAACACCTTGAGAATAACTCGATATGAATCAATCCTCCATACATCGAAATGTTTACACGTGCATAGCTTTATCTTATTATCCTCCTTGAGTAAGCGCTGTACCACTTCATCCTTCAGATCGTCTAAATCTGGTTCGAGTATTGAACTCTTATAAGTGCGAGAAGATTGTGAACTCATTATTGACTGTTGTGTTCCAAGTGAGGAACTATAAACGTATCAGAAGTTTATTACTTGTTAATAACTAGCATCGAATATTTAAATAGCGAATTGTCCAGTTTTACATACAACTATTTTAATTCTATAAAAATCCTCATGATTAAAATTACATCTATAAAAAAAATGTATATATGATCTAATGTGACATGGATATTATAAAAAATATTAAGATCTAGGGTGACTTTAAACACCCGAATAACATATCCCTTCTCACGACAATAATGGCTGCCACAACTATTGATAACAATAGTCTAGAACTTAATATTGGAGGATGGAGAGGACTAGGAGATTTAGAATATGATAATGAAGAGTATTCCGCATCCTACAAAGAGGTAAAGGATTCAAAGGAGTTAGGAGAACTTAAGAAATGCGATGATCCTAAACCTGATGTTAATCTCTTACCTGATGGTCATAAGATGCTAAATGGCGCTAGGATGGTAAGGAGAATTAAGAATCAGTTTTATATAGATTATGAGCCACCTTTCACCACAATCGGCTTTATGACATTCAAGAGAACATATGCACGTCGACTCAATCCGGAAGACCCAGAATCCGAAGTAGAATCGTGGGCTCAGACACTCAACAGAGTTGTCAATAAGGGTTCCGTACAGTTAAACACTGGATTCACTGAAGAACAGAAGAAAGAACTATACTACCTCCTCTATAACCTCAAATGTAGTGTCGCAGGAAGATTCATGTGGCAGCTAGGTACGAATACCGTCAATCGTCTAGGTCTATTATCCCTCCAGAATTGTGCTTATACTGATATCAGTCATCCTATCCGTCCCTTTACGTGGGCTTTCGACGCATTGATGTTAGGGAGTGGTGTGGGTTATAGTATTGAGAGTGAGCACGTGGATAAGATACCACCAGTAAAAAAGATGGAAGGCAAGATTACACGAATCGATAGCAACGATGCAGACTTTATCGTCCCAGATAGTAGAGAAGGATGGATCAAACTGTTGGGTAAGGTTATGAAAGCTTATTTCTATTCTGGGAAAGGTTTTACATACTCTTGTTCATTAGTAAGGAAAAAGGGGGAACCTATTAAATCATTCGGCGGGATCGCTTCTGGACCCGATACATTCTGTAATGGTCTCGAACAGATAGGGACTATTTTATCTCGCGCAGCTGAACGGAAATTGACACCGAATGAGTGCATGGACATCATGTGTATCATTGGAAGCATTGTAGTAAGTGGTAATGTTCGTCGTTGTATACCTTATGATTCATACGTACATACAACAAGGGGGATGATTCGTATGGAAGATATTGTCGAAGGAGATATGGTTCAGACACGTATCGGGTATCATAAAGTGGTAAAGAAGTTTGATCAAGGACTACAAGATACTATTAAGATTATCACTACAGATAATGAGTTTGAATGCACCGCGAATCATAGAGTTGCAGTTAAGGGTAGTGTTTTTGACCCTGTTAAATGGGTGAAGGCGGGCAATATCAAGGAAGGTAGTGTTATGGTTTCTTGTACTGATCCAATAACTCATGTAACCGATCAACTTGCACAGGATACCTATACAATCGCAAAGATTGCAGGAGAGAATAGAGATTCGCGAGTTCCTGATTGGATCCTACGAGAACCTCTACTCCATCGTGAAGTGTATGCGAATACTGTAAGGGAAAGAAACCAAGACTTGATATTCCATTCGAAAGAAGATGCTCGTTCATTTTCTAGACTTCTGGTATCTAACGGATATCCCGCAAAGATTGTGAAAATTACCGAAACACAATGGAAACTTATTCCATCTACTTTAGATCCATGTGTATTAAATATTGTGAAAGGAAGGGATCAGGTCCAAACGTACGATATAGAGGTAGAATCCGTCCACGAATTCTTCTGTGAGGGTATCTTGACGCATAACTCGGCGCAGATCGCACTGGGAGATGCTGGTGATACAGAGTACATCATGGCTAAGCGATGGGATAAAGGTAATATACCCAATTACAGAGCATACTCTAATAATACCGTTCGGTGTGATGATATAAATGATCTTCCAGAAGATTTCTGGGAGGGATACAGGGGAAATGGAGAACCATACGGACTCTTCAATAAGAGACTAGCTAGGACATGTGGTAGAGTAGGAGATACACGTTATCCTGATCCTAATGTATCTGGAACTAACCCATGTTCAGAACAAACATTGGAGAATAAAGAAGTATGCTGTCTAGCTGAGATATTCCTTCCTAATCTGAAATCAAAGACTGAATTTTTCAAGTGTATCTACTATCTTCATAGAATGTGTAAGTGTTCACTACTACTCCCATGTCATCTCCCAGAAACACAAAATGTAGTGAGGAAGAATATGAGGATAGGTATCGGTATTACTGGCTATCTCCAAGCATCCGATAAACAGAGGTCGTGGCTCTCTGATGGTTATGATTATCTGAGAAGTGTAGATGATAAATATAGCGACAAACGGGGTATCCCTAGATCGATAAAACTAAGTACTATCAAACCCAGCGGAACACTTAGTCTATTAGGAAACTGCACTTCTGGAATACATCCTGCTTATAGTCAGTATTATATTAGACGTGTTAGATTTAGTAGTAATTCTCCTCTTCTCAGAGTATTAGAGAGTAAGGGCTATTATACCGAGTATGTTAGAGGGTTTGACGGGAAGGAACAACTAGATACGAAGGTAGTAGAGTTTCCATGTAAGACACCTAAAGGTACACTCCTCGCGGAAAACTGTAGTGCAATCAAACAGTTAGAAGTAGTGTCGAATGTAAATAAGATATGGAGCGATAATGCAGTAAGTGTTACAGTATATTATAGGAAACATGAACTCCCAGCCATTAGGGAATGGCTCGCAAATAATTATAAAAACAATCTGAAAGCTGTATCATTTCTTCTACATAATGATCACGGATTTGATCAAGCGCCCCTGGAGGAGATCACAAAGGAAAAATATGAAGATTTGAATAATAAGTGCGTTCCAATAAAGTCTCTGGGATCGTCACAATTCAGCAAAGAGGACGAGGATATCGTTTTAGACACTGTATGTGCTGGTGGTATGTGTCCGTTGAGATAATAACATATTGTGTGTTAATGATTTGGTATAACTTTTTATGAATTTATTATACATAAAAAGGAAAATATATGATGATATATTACCACAAAATAATATTATTTTTTCTCGATATCCCATTCATGCTTTTTTCATACACAAACAAGTATTACAAGTATTACAAAACACAAAGGGTAGAGTGAATGTTTATATGTGGAGTGATGTGAGATGGGAAAGACGCGATGGTGTAGAAGACGAGGCTCAGGATGACATTTTGGATGATCGGTTGATTTTAATACTCCTCTTAAGATTCCATAGACATATCATCGGCCTTAGACATCACCCGCCCATCCTTTTTTATCCGACTTGTCTTTTGACCCACAGGCCAATTACCATCCAAAAGTACGCTATAACAATCACTTTCCCTTGCTATTACTGTATCTGTATACCATTCGCCTTTTGGTGATACAACCAGCCTTGAAGAGGCGAAGGAGACTTCCCAGCTTCTTCTGTCGCTCTGTAGATATACGATATCCCACATGGGTCCAAAAGTTGTTATATCTATTCATCGTAAAATAAACGAATTAATGTATTTTCGCGATGGTCCTTAACACTGTAATCGTTAACCGTCTTGCAAAGGCTACTTATTCTTCGGTTCCATTCAATCCCGTCGATTAGTTGTCCTTGTCTGTTCCAAGGAGATTTTATATTTTGTGCAGAAGATATTATTCTATACGAATGAGGATTTAGACGTATAATTACTACAGGAACATTGGAATCTCCAAACATATCAACTTCTTTTTGTCTTTCGTCTGTTTTGTCGTAAAACTTGTGCTGATTCTCATCAATTTCGATAACTATTATACAATGAGGCAATACTAAATGTATATCAGGCCTTCTTAATGATTTTCCACCCTTTATGCGTTTATCGAAGACCCATTTCTTGTCGGGAAAAGCGGCACATATTTTTAGACCAGTATCTATCTCTTCGGTTCTTGTTGCTACTCGTTTAAACATTTTATCCCTGTTATCAATCCTATAACATTCTCCGCATAAACCGTCGTGCTTTTTGATGTAGTTCGTATGAACTTTTCTTTCTCCACATCTACTGCAAGTTTTCTTATTAAAGTTTACTGATCCTTCTGGAGAACAACCCACGCACCACTTTCTCCTTCTATTATCTCCTGAAACCCCACAACATGCTTGCTTCTTGCACCGAATTCCGTTGGTGATGTTTATACACCTTTCATGTTTGACTTCGCATTTGTCGTTGTTCAATATATGAGCTTTGCATCTTTTACTAGAAAATTTACCGTGCTTATAGCAAAGTTCATTTGTTAAAGGGTCTCTGTACGTACATAAAGTAGAATTTCTAGCGTTTTTTGGTCTACAAATACTGCAGTATTCCAATTTTCCATTTCCGAGTCTGAAGCATGCTTGCTTCTTGCACCGAATTCCGTTGGTGATGTTTATACACCTTTCATGTTTGACTTCGCATTTGTCGTTGTTCAATATATGAGCTTTGCATCTTTTACTAGAAAATTTACCGTGCTTATAGCAAAGTTCATTTGTTAAAGGGTCTCTGTACGTACATAAAGTAGAATTTCTAGCGTTTTTTGGTCTACAAATACTGCAGTATTCCAATTTTCCATTTCCGAGTTTGAAGCATGCTTGCTTCTTTTTACAAAGAATACAATTAGCAACCATTGTCAAATTCGAAGATTTAAATGAGAAAGATTTGGTTTATACTCGTAAAACAAACATTTTGATATTAATTTTTTATATACGATCGGTATATAAAAAATTAATGATGTCAAACGCCGTTAATTATAGTTTTTCGTATCCGACGAAAATGGATCGAATTCTGGCCATGTTCGTGTCTATCTATTGATGGAGATACAGCGAATAGCTACACGTCTAGACAAGAAGAAAACTAAAGTGGTACCGGCTGAATTATGGATAAGCCGCATCTTAGACAAAATATAATACTCGTTGCTTCGTGTATAGTTAATATTGGAGCTGGAAAAGTCGCAATAATGCCATTAAGTTATACAGCTCCATCTAACGGGAATATTGCTGTAATTGAATCTCATCCACATCGTCCTGTCGGTATTGATGTCAAACATGGGGTTATGGGTGATGGGACTATGAGTTTAATTCTAGAGAATAACTCAATGAATAATATAGTTATTAATCAAGGTACTTCTATAGCTACTCTTCGTTATATCAGACAGTAGGCGATATTTCATTTGACAAATTCTCTATGAATTGAACGATATCTTTATCTTCAGCAGTAGAGCGCTGAGGGTCTAGAGTACGAGGAGGGTCTCGTCGATATATAGCAGTAGAGCGCTGAGGGTCTAGAGTACGAGAAGGGGCTGGTCGATATACAGTAGTAGAGTGCTGAGGGTCTAGAGTATGAGGAGGGGCTGGTCGATATTTTGGTGTATGACGTATAAGGTTGTCCTTATCTTTAATTTCCTTAGCTAATTCAGCTTCTCTCCACGTTTTTGACATCCTCGACAATAAATCATCGACACTTTCGCTATCTTTTGAACTATCGCCATCTCGAACTCTAACCTTAGATTCTTCCAGATTAAACATAGGAGAGGGAGCAGGAACTTGGGTAGAGATCTTTTGTTCTTTGTACTCTGATTTGATCTTGGTGATGTTTTCTCGATTACAAACATAAACCTCACCTTCATCTCTTGGGTTATATGTTGCTACTTCTTGAACTATAACTTTATCACCTGTTAATCGCATGAACATCTCGAATGCGTTATGGAGTATAGCACTAGGATGTTCTGTTAAATGAAAACTCGGTCTAGTAGTGGTAAATGGGTGTTTCAGTAGATTGTATTCGAAGTTTTCATTAATTGACCTAGAGGTAGCAATGTTATTATGGATAGACGGTTTGTAATACAGTCTAATAAGAGAAGATCGTTTAAACTCTAACGGTGTACCGAAACGAAGCGCGATTGTATTAATTATTTGCATGAAATCCTTATTCTTGACGTACTTATTGCACTGATTGTGTTCAGTGCAAAGCCACCCTACATTATTATCATTTTTACCTAGAACATCTACCCATGATCTATCGAAATCAAACACGATAAGTCTTAAATACGAATCAAATCCATACGATTTATCTCCATACTTATAAGTCATACGAACTGGTTTACGTCGGATCACTACTCTGACATTCGCACCATGTAAATCGTTATGAGACATCATTAAACGCCAAAAGATATAATTAACCGCTGCGGCATGGACGATAACCTCCGCTACGAAGCGAATCGTCTCATCCTTCCCTTCTTTGTCGCCTGTTTCGGATGCTGCTCTGTAAAGTTCCCTGCCTTTTAAAAGAAATTTAGATAGTGGAATCTCGCTAGTAGGGAAGGCAGGAAGAGTAATCGCATCATACTTCCATATATTCCTCGGAATATTTGATTTTCTCATTGTCTTGTAAAGTTCCCAAATTACATGTAGCGCATTCTTAGACTTCATAGCCTCTAAATGCATCTCACATACCGCATCATTCATTAGCCCATCAAATTCAGGTTTTATATCAATTCCTTTAGCTCTAAAATTATCATATTCTCTAGTCCAATATCCATTCTTTTGAATATGTGGCTTTTTTCTGATATCTAGGTACTTGGAGTACAGTAAATAAGATAAATTCCTCAATAGGTTATGTCGGTCTTGATCGCGTGTACTTGGATCGCTGTTGATAACATTAAGGAGGTTATCGAAGCTACAAGATTCCATGATAATTTCTGAAGGGATGAACGATGGGTTCAATTTCCTCTCTACAATTTTGTTGATGAAATACTTATAAATCCTGGCCTCGTAATTAAGGGCTTTACGTTCGTCGATAGTATTCCGATTATCTAGCTGCATTTTCACAATATTTATATCTGTGTCTGCTTTCAACAAATCTATATCTGATTGTGGGGATATGAATACCTTAAGGAACAGGGTTCTACCATCATTCATATTTAGAATCCAGCTGTCGGTAGGTGATACACCAGCTTTACCAACCGATAAAGCTGATTTGACCAACTTCCCTTTTTCACAAGCTGTGATATCACTATGTGTATTACCCATTTTATTTAGTTATAGGAAAATAATTTGAATTTTATTGTTGACCCAGTATACAACAAAGATTATTTTCCTTAGACTATTATGCCTAAATTTATAACTTTACAAGGAAATATCGGCGCAGGGAAATCGACACTTATATCCGGTATTCAAAGAGTCATCAGATCGTCAGCCAAGCCCCTAAAGATCGTGTTATTACAGGAACCTGTAGATACATGGATGAATATCAAGGACAAAGAAGGAACAGATATTCTCTCTCTCTTTTACCAGGACCAGCAGAAATACGCCTTTTCTTTCCAGATGATGACATATATCTCACGACTTGAACTTCTTAATAATGCAGTGAGACATAGTGATGCAGATATTATCATATCTGAGAGAAGTTTATCTACTGATAGAAACATATTCTGTAAGATGTTATACGAACAGGGAAAGATTTCAGAAATAGAATTCCAGATATACAACAGGTGGTTTGATACGTTTCAAAATGAAATACCGCCTGAGACTGTAGTATACCTTAGAACATCCCCATACATCGCTGCTGATAGGATCAAAAGGAGGTCAAGAAAGGGAGAGAATATCGAAATTGGATATATTAAAGAGTGTCATGATTATCATGAGAATTGGATGGAAAAAGAAGTAGCAGAAGGCGATAGACGTGTCCTAGTTATTGATGGAGATAAGGAGCTAAAAGAAGGATCAGAAGAACAATTAAGGGTAGTTGAGAATATTATATCCTTTATATACGACTAAGAGTAGATATATTAAAATTTTTGATATTGAACACGCGTACATATCATGCGTTCAATATCAAAGGCTAACGCAAAATAAAACAAAAAAAATCGTCATAAATAAAATGTCGAAGAGAGATGGTAAAACAAATTTGATGGCTTATAATCCAATGACGAGTAGGGGACAGTTTTTACTTGGAATGGCTATGGCTAGGAAACTCGTTGAGGTTATCCCTATCCCCCATAGTATGAGAGGTTCAAGAAACGTTATAGCCATGGCCATTGGTATATGGTTATCTAGCTCGTTTAATTCGTTATATTCAGCATTTAGAATGCCTGTATCCATTTTAGAACCCGAGGTATTTGCCACACAAGTTTCTACTAGTGTATCTACTATATTGACTTATACTTTGATGTTCTTTAATAGACAAAGGGGTGGAGATGATGATTCATCTGAAACACTTATGAACGGTGCGAGTACCTTTTTTGAGTCAGTCTTGCCATTTCTACCAGGTATATTCAGAGAGTCAGTTCAAATCATGGATGACCCTGTGCCTTTTATTGATGAACGTAACTTCCCTGAAGAAAAACTTATTAATATCATGACCAGGATCACAGAAGTGATTAATATCGAATCTAATAGAATTCTCAGATATAGTCCGCCATTAGTTCTAGATAGATACCCGGCATTTATAGTTGATACTTCAGATAAATTTATCGAGGGTTTAAGATCTCTGAACAATGGGGATACAATAATTACAGAAGGAGATATTGAGGGTCTTGAGATTAAATTATCATCGATAGCGCAAGATGTCCACAATAAAATAAGAGATCAGTACTGTTCTCTGAATAGAAAAAGGGTGAAGATTGCAAGAAAATTGTGCCCCCCAACTATGTCGACTTTATGTATAGATCCTCCACATATGCTTTCCACATGGACTCCAATATCAGGTACAGAACATTTTTCATACAATATGAACTATGATATTCCTGATTGTAAAGATCAAGAACTCTTAGTTGGTTTGTTCTCGCCTGGATCTATAACAATCGTTATGTTTCTTTTACTTATACTAGGGAAGGCAGCGAGGAGCTGTTCGAGACGTAGGTGTAGCAGAAGAGAAAGGATCGATGATTTCGTGAGTGAAATAGCATCAGAAGTAGTACCTGGACGTAAAAGTATACTGTACTCAGAAGACAATTCCGATGATTTCACAGATGAAATAGCATCAGAAATACCAGGACATAAAAGTATACTGTACTCAGACAACGATTCTGACGATTTCACAGATGAAATAGCATCAGAAATAGTACCAGGACATAAAAGTATACTGTACTCAGACAACGATTCCGATGATTCTGATGAACCCCCGGTCTTTGATAACCTATCGAGTATTACAGAAAGATCAAGACCTAGACCTTCTATATTTAATTCAGAAGATGCGTTGTCAACCGCTCGTTGAGTAGGTATAAGCGAAGAAGATGGAAGTTCATATTGGAACGATAAAGACATTAGAATAATTAAACAAAAATAATTGAAGTATCTTCTTCACCCAGTAGGAGATTAAGAATTGTAATATAAACTAATCTAGAAGAGTTCATCTATTGAAAAGACACGATTTCTGATCTCCTCATTCATTATTCTAGCGAGATACGAAATCCTATAGGACGCATTAGCCGGTAAACTCCATAATCTATTAACTATAGCCTCTACTGTAAAGACAGCAGGCATTGAATTACTTTCTACTTTGCGACCCTGGAACATCAATCCATACTTTTTATCGAAAAACAACCTGTCAATTGATAATAAATTAGTACCATGATATATAGGTAATTTAGTTATAGGTACTCCCTTGCGTAGTTCTACTCTTCCTCCTTTTGTTATCAAAACATTCTGCGGTATTAAATCAGTATAATACTTCTTTGATTCGTCTAGATCGAGTAGTGTTTTTATTATCTTCCTGAATAGTGGCTTCGTAATCATATTTATCTTCAAATATTTATCGAGAGATGTCTTATTACTTGCCCTCTTTGTAGCCCTTTTCGGTGCTTTCTTCTTTGTCGCTTTCTTCTTTGTCGCTTTCTTATTTGCAGATGGATGCCTAGAACATGTTTTTGCTCCGCATTTCTTACCCTTTTTCATCCCTTTCCTGAATACATAGGTACATTTCTTTCCGATGGGTCGTCCACGATGCATTTTTATATATACCCAATGAAAAAATTATCATACTTTTTTTGTACCTAGTATGAGTTGTGGAATCGTAAACTCTTTTCTCCAATACGTCCATCGAGGCGATTCTATTGAATTCAGGGCTCCCGATAGAAGCTCATTAACGCCCCGTCATTATTGAAATAGGTATTGTTTTTTTGTCATACTTCGCGACTTTTTGATAATATAATAGTATTACTATTATATCATTAGATAATACATATAAACTTATCCTATAGACAGTACTAATTCATCGCAATCGCGAATAATGCAATGATTATACAAACAAAGATAACCAGTAGTCCATACGTCATTCCTTTGTGTAGTTTCAGATTTAATTCTTCGATGTAAAAATAATCATCGTCGTCATCATCGTCGTCATCGTCATCGTCAGAGTCATCGTCAGAGTCATCGTCAGAGTCAGATACGACAGGATCAATAGGAGGATCAACGATAGGATCAACAGGAGGTTCAACAGGAGGTTCAACAGGAGG
>Ga0209533_1000820_pt1 | contig 29658 bp, 26 predicted proteins | sample COG_04_FD_184748 | JGI IMG/M metagenome (GOLD analysis project Ga0209533, IMG submission 184748) | Pelagic Microbial community sample from North Sea - COGITO 998_met_04 (SPAdes) (version 2) | ecosystem: Environmental > Aquatic > Marine > Neritic zone/Coastal water | place: Helgoland, sampling...
TTATTGAGCAAACGTAAACGCAAATCAGATTCTGTGTATTTATTGATGTTGATGACGATGGTGTCTGAATCGGTAGCGACAGCCTTGACAACAGAGTATCCTACTTTAAGTGAATTGCAGAGTCAGTTGCACAAAGACGCGAATGCGTTGCGAAGCATTTCTATCTCTTCAAAGCGTTGTATTGGAAAGGCAACGATCGCAACCTTGTTGAAACATCTAACTTAAATTCAAAGTATATAATACCGATATATTTTTTAAAAAATATGTCAACGATAGTTCACGCAGTTATAGTTGAAAAGCCAAATAAAGAGCTTGGTAAATGGATCAAGGCTATTGTTTTTACGCATGGGGCCTTCTCATTGTATACAGTTTATTCTTATAAGTTGCACCATGTTCCTGAATATAAGTGGTGGTCTCTTTTAATTTCCTGGATGTTTATGGGCGTGTTGATTCCTGTGATGGGTCTGCGTGCTTCTGAGACGACTGACAAGAGACGTTTGAATATTTTTAGTGGTATTCAGGCGTTTATTGCTGTGTGTAATGCTGTAAATTTTTTGGCGTTTGTGTCTGTATTGATTCAGGTAATGGATTGGTGTGGTTCACGCGAATGTGAGCGGCAATTTGCCCGTAATGGAAGCTGTGGTGTGGTGTTTGCAAATGAGACGGTTACAATGGACGAGTCCTATTGTGAGGAAACGAATTATAATATTGGTACTGCGTTTGGTTTTGCGTTGTTGGCATTTACGTCTTGTATGGGTTCTATGCAGGCGAGAAAGATGAATGGTGTGAAATTGGCGGAGGTGACATATGTCCAGGCCGTGTCTGTTCGCGTGCCTATCCCTGAGGACGTGGACGAAGAGATGGCCGTGGTCGAAGAGTATGAGGTGATGGGTACAGACGATGAATCCTCGTCTTCGTGTGATTGACAAATACAGGATATATATATAAAAAACTATAGATCTAATTGTTGTATTTTTGCTTGTAAAATTTTAGCGTAATCTTTTAAAAACTCAGATCTTAATAACAAATCGGACTCTTGTAAGGGTTCTCTGGTCAAAGGGTCTGTACCTTTTGATCTAACCCATTTCAAGATGGATTGTCTGTCGTAGTAGTGGTCATTGACTGGCGTTTTAACGATATCTGTGGTATAGTCGTTTAAAATACAGCAGGTCATCATGTGTGTAATATCTTCCCACTGTGCGTTTTCTTCGTATTTGTCTTCTAGTTTGGACATGATGGCTATGAGTGCTGTGGTGACATTGGCCACAATGGCTTCCAAAATCATATTTGGCACAATGTCTGCGCATAGTTCAATGGCTCTTTCTGCAAATTTTTGTTGTTTTGTTTGTCTGATCATGAAACGACAAACATTTTGTGACACGGATGTTCTGGTGTCTTTTAAAAGAATTTCAATGTGTGCGATACGGGAATGGGCACAGGCGTGTTCTAGAGGCAATCTTCGGTTTTTTAGAGGTATATTGGGGTCAAGGCCTTTGTTAAGACATATTTCTAGGTAGTAGGCGGGTGCAGTCATTAGGGATTGCATGTGTGTGATTGGAACTTCTTCTACCCTGGTAATGACCTCTTTGAATAATGATTTATGTTGCCGTCGTATGGCGGCCGAAATGCATGGCGCTTCCAATGTCCTCGCCAAAGAAACACATTTTAACGCCGTCGCAACGTGCATTTTGCCAATAATAGCCAGCCATTCCTGGACAGTTGGGCTATAACCAAATTCTAGACACCTTTGTAATGTGGTCGAGTCATTTCTACGCAAAGCTTTTTTGAATCGCATATTAATGAGTTTTTGTTTTTGTTCGATGGCTGCTTGTGATCTTTGTGCTGGTTGTGGGGGCGCTGGCACTATGGAAATTTGAACTTTGGAATTTGTGGTTGGATCTAATCTTAATTTTTGGCTCATTGGAAGCATGTTTGCAGAATCTGGCCTTGGCCGTTTCATGGGTACATGGTCTTGCAAGGGAACTGGACCACCGGTCCGGTCCATTATGATTTGCCCCGTTTGGAGCATTTTTTATTTATATAAAAATTAGGCTTTATATACGTAGAAATTGGTTTCTTCCAAATTAGGGTATGCGATCTTTTTGTGGCTATTCGGATCCAAAAAAAAGAAATCGGATCCTACTTAAAGCACCAATCATAATGAGACAAGGACGAGATGTCCCTGCCCGACTCTGAACATCATTTAGTGCAATATGATCTTCAATACTATATACGAATGGCAGAAGTTGCCAAAATCCTGAAAACCGATCTAGACCGATTTAAAAAGCAAGTGACCAGATATGAATGGAATAAACATCGTTTGGAATGCCAGACGATCGAGTCAGAGTCATTTATTTCGTGCAAATCAGTTGTAAAATTTTTGCAATGGTATCTGAATAAAACGTTCAGATCTTTGCCCAATGTCCATTCATTTAAACAAGACCTCCAAAAATTCTCTAAAAAAATACCAAAGAGAGCCCTGAGCAGGTCGATGCGTGTTGAAATCGCATACAGGCAAAACTACGCCTGTCGAAGGTGTAAACTCTTTCCCATTCCTCCGAATTTTGAAGTAGATCATATCATAGAATTACAAGACGGTGGTCAAGATATAGCTTCCAATTTACAAGCCTTATGTCCTCAATGTCACCGAGAGAAAACACGGCTAAATCGATTGCGAAAATCGTCTATATTTCGAGATGAAGTGACGGCCGATTATGAAAAATATATTCAGCCGGCCGCTTCCGCACAACCAGCGCCACCAGCAAGAGATGCAGTAGTGCCTATGCCCAAAAGGAGACGCGTGGTTACCTCTGATAGTGATACAGAGGAAGAGCTAAAGCCGGTCTTTAGCAAATATTTTCTAAAAAAATAATGTATATAGAAATAAAAATCCTGTAATTAATAATGTTCACGTATTTATGTGTCAATAGTATGTGCAAATGATTATTTTATCGATCGACCCAGGTCTGAAGAATTTAGGTTGGGCTTTGTATGATACAAACGCAGGTTCCTTCAAAAGTTTCGGAAGATATAATTTAGTAAAAGATCATCCAAAAGCAAAACATACAAAGTATACTTTTCTAGTCAAATCTTTTATTGATGCGAGCAAATCAGTTTTTGACATCGCCGACCTGATCTGCATTGAGATTCAGATGACGGCCAAATTTAAGGTCATTGCGGCCGCTTTTGAGTGTTTCTTGTGGGGCAGATCCGTCATGATTTCTCCTAGATCGATGCGATGCCACTTTAATATCTCTACGGGCAATTACGCCAAAAATAAAAAGGCATCCGTCGAAATTATTCCGTCGTTGTCCATTTCGAGTTCGAATAAACAATGGTTTCAACGCTTTGAGAAGGATAAGCGCGATGACGTCGCCGATGCAATGCTTTTAGCGCTATTTGCCGCCGAAAAACATGGCTCAGATTCCTCGGTTCAACCTCCCAAAAAACGTCGCCGAGTATATAAACCCAAAAGTGATAAGTAAATGTTACAGTATTTCGTGGCCCTCTTTTGTTTTTTGTGGTTTTATCGCGTTTGGATTCGTATGTTTGAAGTCGCCTGCTGTCCCATTCGTGGTGTCTGTAGGATACCGCTGACCCTTTTTAATTTTATAAAGGCAAGATATGCAAAACCCGCCGATATAACCAAAGATTCTGGCATACAAGCTAAGAAGACCTCCTAGGATTCCTATCGTTTTAAAAAGACTGTCGTCAGAGTGCCATTGGTCCCAACCATAAGCTACTAGTATGCCGGCACATATAGCTCCACCAATTTGCTGGACTCGAGTAAAAACAAGTTGGAATCTCTTTCGAAGTTCAGGATCCGCATCCCGGAAATCTTCCAAATCTTCATACGTCAACTTCCTTTGATGCATTCGACGGGCGTACGAAGGATTCAATATAAAAAAGAGATATGTGACAGTCACGGCGGCGGGAATCATGTACAAACGCACGCGACACTCTTCAAAGAATAACAAACCAAAAAATAAAAGAATAGTGAAATAAACACCAGCAGTAAATACAATTCTACGGTTCATAACAACTCAACAAACTACAAATAAATACTACTGTTTTTAAAGTGTTAATTGGTCTATAATCTCTCTTATTTTATTGGACAAATCTTCTATAGACGCGGAAGTTTTTTGAAATTGACGATAAAAACGTGTAAACCATTCTTGTGTGTGTTTTTCAATGCCAATTGGACTATTTTTATATCGTACAATGCGATACCATCTTGATTCGAGCCCTTCTATCGCCGCCAATCGTGTCTCCTCTTCAGTCAACATGAGCGCCGCTCCTTTTAATGCATCATCGTCTGTCATATCGAGCGTTTTCAATGTTTTGAGTGCTTTATCTCTAATTCCAGAAGATTGTTTTTTTGCTTGTTCAATGTCTGAGAACCATGCACGGACATCTTTCCGTAATGTTTGACTAGTTTCTTCTGAGAATTCTGCAGAATCTCTTTGTTTGGAAATGAGTTCGTAAATTTGTTTAAGTAACATGTTGTATTGAAATTTTTGTTTTTTGAATTTTGCCATTTCTCTAGCAAGAAAGGATAATTTTTCATAATTTTCAATTTCAGGCGGTGACCTTTTTTGTCGTTTTTTGGGAGGCATGCATGCTTTGCAAACCGACTCCTATATAGACGATGACACAACTTCGCGTTTTGGCTCTGAAACGCCCGATACTAATTTCAAACAGGCCAGTGGAATAAGATCAAAAAAGTTGCACAGCAGCATCAACTTCCATAAATTTGTGAAATTGGTGCCCGTCACGCCAAACATAGTCGTGAATAATGAACCCCACTCTGAAGAGATCACATCTCCAAAATTTGTAATCGACATTAATAAAGCGTACAATGTCCCCTCCACACCTACAGGACACACGCGTGCCCCAAGGACCACCATAGGCATCGATATGAACTGACCCACGAGCGTAATAACCACTCGTTCCATGGCCGCAAACACGAAATCAGGAATACCCATGGAACGATTTACATGCAAGACCAAAAGTAAGAGTGTATTTTCCAGAAGAAATGCCCAGAAAAGAGCCCAACCAAATATCTTTGGAAAGGACACCTCTCGAAGCCATTTTTTATAGACGTATGTACCCGTGATCGATACAATATAGCCCATGACATCCAAAGCACCAAACTCATTCGGCGTGAATTTGAGTTCGCGTTCGTAGAAAAATGTCATGGCTTGTCCATAACCAGGCGTCGCACAAATCATAAAAATAAACAAGGCTGGTTTCCAGATAGCCGGCATGCGAACAGCCGTCCACATCTTGGCACTCGTTTCGCGCCAATCCGTACGAGTATTGCTTGGACTGTCTGGAATGCACCAAGACACATAAGCAATACACAGAGGGACCATTGAATTTATTAAAAAGACTTGCACAGAACCTAGCCAATCGTACGCGAGGGCGCCCAGTCCAGAAGCCAAGAGTCCACCGGTAAAACGCATCATCCACGCGTGTGATTGGACAATACCCTTATTCTTCTCTTCTTCATCGCGTGCTACCTCCACCAGCAGCGAATCCGCCATCACATCCGCGAAACAAAGACCTGCAGAGGAAATAGTCATCACTAATGTAATCGTAAATTCGTCATGAGGTACAAATGGTAAAATGATCCACATGAAACAACAAACAAATGACATGATCACCATATAAGGGCGTCTCCTAAGACCGCCAATTGGATAAGAATCGGAAATAAAACCATACACGGGCTTCATACACCATGGAATGGCCGTCACACCCATGATTGCCGCCATTTGCGCGGGTGTTACCTTGACGTCATCCATCATCCAAAATCGCATGGCGACGGACGGAAATTGGAAACAAAAGCCCAACAAAAGATAGAACAGTAATAAAGGCAAATGTTTCATACTAATATCATTCATGAAAAAGGAAATACATTATTTTTGGTTTATTCTACGGATTTAATTTTCATTTTCGTCTCGGCATGAATCGGCCGTCGGGGTCCAGAATACAAAAGTTGACGCATCTTTAGGTTTAAACGTAATTTTATCTGGAGCCGTTCCCTCAAAATACAATGCTAATTGCATTGTAGGGAAATGTTGACATCTGTTTGGGTCCCAACTAACACAATCTGTTTTGGAATTCCAAGTCTGATGACCATTGCCAAATTCGTCCATTTCGATCTCGTGCGTAAACACACTATAATGAATATTGGAGAGGATGGCATTCTCTACATCCTCTACCGTAACACCGGCTGTATCGGGCACGAAATTGGGGTCTGCTTTTCCCTCTTCGTTTTTAGCGGCCCGATCCCTAGATAAGGTGTTCAACCACTTCCAAATAGGATACGGTGACTCCATAGAAGATTCACCGTCTTCTGTAGTCCATATGGGACCTACAGCACCACCTTCCGCCAAAGTAGAATCGGATGACTTTTCAGGTTTAAAAGGGATATTACGAGCTTCTTGCAATGGGAATAAATGTTGATGGAGGAATTGTGGCTTGGCTTTTGCTCCTACGCCCGTAGAACCTTTTCTAGAATGTTCTTCACAATAGTATGACTTTATATCATGCGTTAGACGGCCTAAAAGTGCATCAATATCGTCAAATTGTTGACGATAAGATCTCGTTAATTTGTCTGGAATCTCGTGTTCAGCCGCCGTTGCGCCAATGAGGCCGATAAGTGCAAGTGTACATTTATACATTTTGTTGTTATGACATTATCTTTTATACTGGTCTTTTGATGTTTTTGGTGGGATCATCAGTTCTTCTTTTGTCCATGCTATTTCCGCACCCCTTTTGTACCAAATGGTGCCGGTCTTTTCACATTTGACTTGGACAATTTCGAGTGGAGCTTTGGGTTCACTGAACGAATATTGACTAAACATTTAAGATACAAATACTCAACTTTATATAGGTACATATGGTCCAGGTCCGCGGGTCCAATGTATTTAAGGTTATATTGTCAGATTATGGAATGCCCTCATTTGAATGTCCGATATGTTATCAAAATCGCAGGGCTAAAATGACACTAGAATGTAACCATGTTTTATGCAAAGAATGTTGGAAGAAATGGTCTAAAAGAGAACAGTTTTATTGCGAACACATGGTCCCGGTATGTCCTACGTGCCGTCATCCTCAGGGATTACACCAGCAGCCACCAATGGATTATCGCGTGCTTGCTCTGCTGGTCCTTGTGTTTCTGTGGATTTGGCAGAAGAACGAGCAGATAAAGAGTGCCACGCCTGCATGAAATCTTCTGAAGGTCTTTTCACCCTCTTACTTTCTCTAATTCCGCCGTCATAAGGGCTTCCGGGCAGGGGCAATTGCAAAGCCTCTACATACTCCATTTCTGGTCCCTTTACAATATACGGCTCCCAGGCATATGCCGCCGCCAAACATCGTCTCGACGCCAAATTTGGCGAGATCTTTCTGGGACCCCCTGATTGCGAATCAATATAATAGAGTTCTTGCTCGTCGCCCGCTTCTTCGGGCCGTAGACATGTAAAGTGTCTGTTCATGGGTTGATGTACGATCATTCCGCGAAAGTCATTGTCCTGTAATAATTCTGCAATAGGGGGCCCGACCCATTCGCGCTCATTTTTGGAAGAGATAGCCGGCTCTACTGTATAACCATGACGCACCAACGTTTGGAGGACTGCCTGTACACTCCAATCGCCGCCAAACGATTCGTGATTATGTATATGATCTCCGGTTTTATCATGTATGTCTTTGCAAGTGTCGTGCATATCTTGATTTGTAATCTTGGCGCTTTTGAACATGTTTTGGATGGCATGCAAGCCACACTGGTTTGTTTTTTGGCGAACGAAAAACATGATCTGGCCTTTTATGGCCATACTTAAATACAAAAAAATATATGTTTATCTTATTTTCAAAAGTTTATTTTTTGAGTACTGCCATCCGTGTATTTGATTATAATATACAAAGGCGAGGGGCTAAAAAAACGCTTGGGTTCCCCCAAAAACACAAATGCAATGGTCTTGTCCGAGTGGTGGACACCGCTGGCGGTCAAAGTAAAGCGGATTTCCGGTAACCCAACTATATAAAACTGGCCGTCGCTCTTTTCTACAGCGAGAACTAATTTCTCAAAATAAGACGTTTCCATTTTTTCACCGTTTTCCAGGCGCCAATACGGCACAATGGTCTCGTTTTCTAATTTATAACAGATCACATTGCCGTTTTTGGGTCTACCAACTATGAATAATACGTCCGGATCATCGCGCCGACACAGACGTCGGATCTCTGGCATGTTTTCGATCAAGGACATTCGTAAATACAGCGAACGTTAAATACCATCTTCCTCAAAATCGTGATGAACTTCCTTCCAGATCGGAAAGTTGGCCACTCCATAGCACCGGCGTTTAAGTTTATTTACTTTCGACTGCATAACATCAAACGGAACATTCTTCAGACGGAAATTCTCCAACACTTCCAAACACAAATTCCAAAAAGAACGATTAAACGGAATACGCCACATACGTGTCAGCAACGGTGTCCAAACCACGAATAGCGTCTCAGAAGTCTTTTGGGCCGCCATCTCCATATGAATCTGGATCATATAATATACGGCGGGCGTCTTCCACTTTTTTTCGAGCATAGCGCGCATTTCTTGATGGGATTTGCCAATGCCGCCTCCAGGGCATTTGATTTCAACGTTGGCGTGCCATGCCACGTCTTCTGGGCGCAAATTCTCTTTGGAAACGCGCTCTTCGGACCCAGACTTGAGGACAATAATAGCCCCGTCCGGACTCGAAGCATAGATCTCGTTGATAGGGATCTGGGGACATTCGAAAAAGTGCGCACCTGGTATATTGTCTACGATGACTTGGACGGCCGTGTCTTCATGTTTGGAGCCCCATGCCATTCTACTGCGCGCAACGGCGTCAAAATTTTCAACGGCATCCCCAAACCATTTTTCGAGAATTTCGTCCCAATCCGATTCTTGTTTAAAGTTGAAATAGAGATCTCCGGGTTTGCTGCCGGTAATTCTGCCCTTTCGTCCGTCGAGCCATTCTTGGGTGCCTTGTTCGGGCATAGATAATCCTTGATCCGACAATGAATATATTCTACTCATATTATATATTTAAGTGATGACCTTATTATTATACAAGATAAATGGACCCGTCATATTCCTTACGTATTCCACAAAAGGAGGTTCCAAAAACAAGACGTCGAAAGCGAAAGGTGATCCAAATTCCGACTCAGATGACAAGTTCCTACAAGTATCGTTGTTATCAGTGTTCGGCGGACGTCTATTTTTTGCCGGGACATGAGCTTGTGTGTGCGACCTGTGCATCGCGGATCGTTGAAAAGGTCCGGCTTGTCGCCCAAAAGCGTATCATCGCCGCAAGATAGTTTTTGACACTATTTCTGGCCCCCTTTTTTTGACAAGATGTTTAAATTTTTAGTGGGTATGTCTGCTGGATGGACTGCCGCGCGAACGATCGACCCCAAGATAGAATCTCCCTGGAAACCGCCGACCTATGAGGAATGTATTGTATTGGGACATAAGGCGAAGAAAGCGTTTGAACATATTACTGAAAAATTAGAGGAAGCCGCCAAAGAGGAAGAATCCGATACTAAAGATAAATAAAGATATAAAGACCAAGTTATTGTAAACATAATGAGAACATTTCGTTTTTTTGTTGTGGGCGTGTTCATTTTAATTGCTGGGACAACGTTAATTTTACATTCGAAACTTGATACACCAACAACCCCTCTCAGAAAGTATCATCAAAACGTCGAAAAACAGTTACGTGAACTTCGGCAACAATTGGAAAATACAAAAACATATGTAGAGTTGTTATTCAATAAGTCTAAAGAAGAGCCGTCCGCGAAAAAATATATTTGGATGACATCAAAGAATAAGCCGAATGTTACAAAGATATCAGGATTCATTTTAAAATGGCATAATGATTCAGAGCTGGTGAGATCCATGAAATCTTTGGATAAAGATTTGAGATTACATGGTATATCAGGAGCATATGAAGCGTTTTCCAATGTCAAACCATGGGCTTATAAGGCGGATATATGGAGATATGCAATTCTTTGGAGACATGGCGGTGTGTATTTAGACCATGAATGTGTTTTACTCGAAGAGTTGAGTAATATTGTGGATATTCTTACAGTGGAAGATCCTTTTCACGTTTGTATGGATAAGGGTGCATTGGGTGGAATTAAAAACAAATTATGGCAAGGGTTTTTGATATCAAATGCCGGAAACCCAAAGATCCTTACCGCATTGAAAATATCTATTGAAAATGTAGCTAAAAAAATATATAGTCATCCTCTGGACATTACTGGGCCCGGAGTTATGCGACAAGCAGCTTTAGATTTCAAATCAAAATGTAGCAAAACAGGTCTTGGGTCGGGTCAACTTATCTACGACTACAACAAAAAGCCCATCGTCGCACTAGACTCTACCTCTAAACGTTCACCGTATGGAAACATGTTTTCTTCTAGAACCGTGTATATGAAGAGGCCGGCGGGAGGCCACAAAATTTCAAAGGGCTATACGCCTGGATTAGATGGTACGTACGCACAAAACTATCAAGACACATGGTTTGAACGGGTCATGAAGCATAACGGGTGGAAAAGTGGATTTTATATGGATCTTGGAGCTTTCAAACCTTTGGAATGTAGTAACACCGCAATGTTAGATATAAAATATGGTTGGTCAGGCATTTGTGTAGAACCCAGACCGGATATTGATTTCAAATCTACACGAAACTGCGTTTTAGTAAATCGTCCAATGACTGGCCGAACAAATGACGAAGTATGGATGTCCAGTCCTCAAGGAAAAAAATACGATCCTAATTCTCAACTGTATAACATCCGTAACAAAGGCGTTGGTCAACGCATGATGACGATAAACGCCCCTGATCTGATTGCCTTGGTAAACAAAGATAGCCGAATATCGGTTCCTAAATTCATAGAGTTTGTTTCGTTGGATGTCGAAGACAATGAAGATACTGTACTGTCTACATGGCCATGGGAAGAATATACAGTAGCTGTCTTCATCATTGAAAATTCCGGCAATAGTCAGAAAGCAAAGTCTGTAAGAAAAACAATGTTGGAACAAAAGTATTTCAAAGCCCCTGTAGAGAACCCAGGTGTGGATGAATACTGGATCCTTCCAAAGTTTTGGGACAATTCATTATCATATAAAAGGTGGAGAATCCATCCCGAGAATTCAAATGGGTGTTAACCAGTGTAAATCCGAAACAAAAAAATAGAAAATAAACATATAAACATATAAACAGATATTCAAGTAATTATATATTTAAAATGCCTCACAAAGATTTGCCTAGTTATTTTGTAATGTTTGGTGCGTGTATTTGTATCATTTTGTTGGTGGCTGCTCGACATCATCCGCCGTCTCGGCAAAAGATCAAAGAGATCTGGCATGGGCGCGTGTACTGGCTTGACGACAATACAACTTTAACGCCAAATCTGCGTTCTGTTGCGCCCATGAATGAAACGGTGAAGGAAGTGCAGAGACCAGAACCTTTAAGGGAAGTGACCATCAAAACGGTGACCCGGAAGATTGACTTGCCATCAGACAAAAAATCGATCGTTATGATGGACGATCGCCCTTTTTCATATTGGCAGCCGACCTTAGTGTCAGCTATAAAATATACTTCGAGTGATTGGGGTATAGAGCTCTTCGTTTCAAAACAATATGGCCAGTTCGCTCTAGTCAAAAAATTTTTAGATTCAACTGGCCGCCGAACGCGTTTGAATCACTATGACATGCATTTCAATAAAAAAGATAAACACCGTTCGATTAACTCTCTGTTAAAACAAGAAACGTTTTGGGAAACTATTGAAGCAGAGTCTATTTTTTTCATACAGCCAGATGGAGTGGTTTGTCGAAATGGCATTGACGAATTTCTGGAATATGATTATGTTGGAGCCCCTTGGGCGCATCGTCCGGACGGTCTTGTTCAAGGGAATGGTGGTATGAGTCTTCGTAAACGTTCTTTCATGTTGGATTGTCTTAAAAACTATCATAAACATGACAACGATCCGGAGGATGTTTATTTCTCAAACTGTGCTAAAGATCGTGGCGTTTCGGCAGATTTAGCCAATAGTAAGCGTTTTGGCATGGAAGCCATTTGGAGTAAAGACTCTATAACGATTCATCAGTTATATTTTCAGCCCAAATTAACTTTGGGCAGAACAAAGGCGAAAGTTTTTGAAGATATTTGTGCTCAGTGTCCTGAAATTATGGAAATACCATATTTTAAGGCAACGCCATATTTTAAGGCAAAATTTGTTATTAGTGATGGTCGTCCCCTTTTAAATATTTTGACAAGGACTACTTCATCGAGAGTTGAACAATTCGACAGGCTTTCAAAATCTATTGAAAAACAAACGATAGCTCCTCGTCATATTATATCTTCAGAGGATCGAGCCACGGACAAAACAGATATGACTGACATTTTTTTCGTTGAGCATGAAAATAGGGGGACTGGATGCCATAAACAAGTTTCATTGAGTGCCGGAAAAGGTTGTTGTCCATATAATAAACACTTGAATGTTTTGAAAAATCAAGTTAAGAAAGGCTGGGTCCTCATACTTGATGATGATTCACTGATTCTATCCGATACTTTCGTCGAAAGACTAACAAATCATTTGGAAAAAACAAAAACAAACAAAATCGTTGTTTTTCCCGCAAAATACGGACCAAATAATCGTCAGCTACCAGCTGCTCACCATATAAAATTTGGAGATATAGATATGGCAAATTTCGTCGTACATATCTCCAATATACGTGATTATACGTTTACTTCAGATTGTGGAGGCGATTTTAGATTTTTGAAACATTTGATGCAAAAAGGTCTCAAGGTGGATTGGTTTGACATGAAGGTTGCCATACATGCGAATATAAATGGTGCACAGCAGGGAGTTTTGGCGGCAAGTCAAGAATGTCCATGTTATGATCAGCGTATTGATAAACTTGGTGTCGTGGGCGTTGACCCTCGTCCAGCTTTATTTAAAGGGTTATTTGAACGCCACCGATGGGTATGTGCTGTATTCAAACATAAAATAGCACCGAGTGGTAATTGGTTATATTTTGGTCCCGAAAAAACACATATTTCAATATTGCGTCAGAAATGGCCAGATGTGACGTTTACTGGTATAGATTATTTTGCAGAGGGATACCAGTATGAAAAAAATACGTTACAGGGCGATGTGCAAGATTTATACAATATTAAATCAAATACTTATGACGGTATTATCATATTGCATGTGTTGGAACATGTGGCGTCGATAAAAAAGTCTCTTTCAGAATTGCATAGAATATTAAAACCAGGTGGAAAGATAATACATGAAACGCCTTGTCAAACGAATTCTAAATCTTTTAAATGTGATGGTCATCGCGATAATCTCATATGTAAACAATTCGATCATTATTGGGGTTATAATTGTGACGATTTGCATGATTTAATCTCAACAGAATTTTCATGTGAAAATATAGATTTTTCGGACACAATAATAAAAAAATATGCAATGATCCATGAAAATTCTAAAACATCGGTTGAACGTGGGATTTGTACGAAAAATATAAAAGATTTGGTTCCCAAAGTAAAAGAATGCGCTCTTCTATTCTTTGGTCTTGCCAAACACTTCAACGATATTGTCTTTCCATCCATTCAAAAGTATATCCTGGATATCAATCCAGATTGTGATGTCTACGCACACACGTACGATATCAAGAATATTACGAACCCGCGCAACAACGAAGACCACACGCCTGTGAATCCACTTGAAGTGTATTCAATGACCAACAACGTGCAGATCGACACCCTAGATTCAGTTTCAAAAGCAATAGATTTCGAGTATTACCACAAAAACTACGTGCAAAAAGACGGCGTTTTTCCGTGGTCAATGGACAATAGTCTTAAACAGTGGTATTCTATACAAAGAGTATGGGATTCAATGACAACTAAGTATGAACGTATCGGGCTTTTCAGATTGGACGTTTTATATACAGAACCCATTGATATTAGTGACGGAGATGCTGTTATTCCAGATTTCCTTCATTTTGGCGGTCTGAACGACCGCGCTTTCTATGGCCTTTATAAATGGGCTAGTCAATGGGCGACAACCCGTCTTAAAAAGTTGGCTATTCGCAGCAAAGAAGAGAATATATATGACATGCACGCGGAAACGTTTATGAAATATTTAATGCGTGATGTCCCCGTTGAGTTGAAGCCCATGTGCTTTAAACGAGTGCGTGCTACTGGTGAAATCAAACCGGACTGTAAACCTTCAGTACCGGACGAGGTGGTTCAAGCCATCGTTTCGACGATCTCAAATCAGTCAAACGTTAATTCCAAAGAACACATTAAAGTCTCAATTAACCCTCAGAATATACAAAAAAGCTGGACATCAAACGTCCGCCCAGAAAATGGGTTTATCTTAAAAACATTGAAAGGCCGTGCTAGTTTCCGAGGTTTTAACCTCATTAAACGTGAAAAGTGTGTACTAGACAGACTCGCAAAGTTTAAATGGGCACCGGACGTGATATCAACCACGGATAACAGTATTACCATGACATATGTCGGCGAAAAGGTGAATAAGGAAAATATCCCGTTAGATTATGCTGACCAAATGAATCAAATCTTAACGGATATGGAATCCATGGGTGTAAAGCACAATGATATATTATATCCTTGTTCTGCCAAATCATACCACAAACATGAAGTAATGGTTTTTAATGGTCGCTTGTCTTTGGTAGACTTTGGAACGGCGACCATCAATGACGGTGTTCCATGCGGAGTATCTACAAAAAAATTTGTACCGAACTGGAACCCATGTCCAGATAAAACTATTTTGCAAGTTTTAAAGAAGATAGCTGTTTCAAAAACACGAAACACTATTTTATCTTGGTTGCAAGATATATCGTCATGTACAAAAGTAGTGGCTTGGAAAATAGATAGAGATAATTTTCTATCGTCAATTAACAGTAATGATGACATTGATATATTTGTGGAATCTATTGAAAAGGCTGTCTCATGTTTAGGGCCAAGTGGCACTCGCAAAGGTACCCATATTGACGCACCCGGTATTACAGGTCTACATATGTACGACCATGTTCCTTCGACCAACCTACCGGGTATAAAAATACCATTATTAGATGATATATTTAGCCAATCAATTCCAGTGGAGTCATTTCCAGCTATTAGAACTACATCATTGGAACACGCCTGTATTTTACGGTGGTTGGAATACCATAAATACCGCGAAAAAAAGCGCAAACATTTGATTTGGACACAAAAACATTGCTCTCAACCATTCACGAAGGCTCGTATCCGATGGTCTGATTTGCTCCCCAGGCCAATAGGGTCAACAGTTAATTGCGTGGTAGAGATTCCAAAAGGAAGCACGTCGAAATATGAAATTGATACTGAATTCATAGACTCGCCGCTTAAAGTGTCTCGTGTTCTCGAAAAACCGATTCCCGCCAATTATGGCTTTATACCGCAAACTTATGTATCTCCCGATGCACAATGGTATGGTCAACCCGGTGATGGCGACCCATTAGATTGCATTGTCATTGGTGATCCAATAAAGACGGGTACCGTGGTGGTCGGGACCGTATTGGGCGTATTGGAATTTTATGACTCTGGTGAAATGGATTGGAAGATAATTACTCGGGCTGAAAATTCGGGGTTTCCAGATATCAAAATGTTGAGAGATTGGTTTAACACATATAAAATACAAAAAGTCGCATCACCCACACTCAAGTTTGATTATGGAAATAAAGATATAGCCAATGCCATCATACGCCAAACCCACGGCTATTGGACACGCTCGACCAGAAACTGGGAAGCACATATATTTATAGATTGGTATAGTGCTTTATCACGTTCTTCAATAGAGAAACAATTACCACCAACCATAAACATTATTGATACATGGCAGCGTTCGGGAATCACCAATGAGAATGAACGGTTCAAAACACTAAAATCATTTTATGGTGTCCCCGTGCGCGACGAACGCTTTAAAAAGGCGTATTCTGTATACTTGTTAAACGATACAGCCCCACTGTATCTGGAACGAAAAACTACCAAAGGGCAACGAATTGTTAATTCTGGAATATTCGATCTGAAGAAATACTTTCGTACAAAAGGTCACCGTGTTCACGCAACCGATAATATTCAAGAAACGCGAGACAATATGAAAGTTTTAAAACTAAAATACCCCGAAAAATACAAATTTGAAACCATGGAACAAGTTTTCAAAGCACTTAATAATGAACCAGGGTTTTCATATGTTGTCCTTCGTAATTTCGATGGGTTACTGACCACCGTACAAGTGGATGAGCATTTTGAATTGCAACTACTTGTAAGCGATTACTATGCGGCCAAACGAATTCTTGACGCAGTTTCTAAAACTGGTGACCGCTACGAAGATGGAAAATGGCGAATTCAAAACAAATTCAAGGTTGGAAATGATTGGGTGCAAACCGATTTGCGTTCGGTAGGAGATGACTACTATGACAAAGAATGGGAAAGTGACATGTTGGCCACGCGCGCGATTTACAACAATGTTGTATTTGTCCCGTCTAAAGAAAACCACAAATACAGTTTGGCATATCACGCTCTAATACAAAAATCGAGTATTTCCAAAACGTATACTAATATACTACAAGAAATATTTAAAAGTAATGAGTTGCAAGATTGGAAACATAAACTTGGTGTGTGGTTAAACAATAAAGGGTACAAATATGTTCGTGCGCTCGATAAATCTGTTCAATTTAATAAAAAAATATAGAAGAACAACTTTAAATAATTATGGATCTATTAATTTATTCAAATCTTCTTCTATTTCTTTCGTATCTTTGTTTTTTTCTTCTTTGTCTTTGTTCTGTGTGAACGATATCCATATAGCCACTCCGGCTTGAAAAAACAACGATGCCACATTTAAAGACTTCAAATCTCCAGAATGGAAAATAAATATAAAATCTTTAATAGATGATAGTCCAATTTTAACGAGCGGGCCATTATATGATAAAACAAACGCAATACATAGCCCGTTCAGAGCGCCCAATATAGCATGCAAATATTCAAAAAACTCATGTGAAACATTAAAGTTGTTCGAACTAAAAAAGGGTATGAAAGTCGATATCAGTGAAAAGCTAATTATTTTAGAGCATCGTTGTTCAAAATCGGAATCTTGACCAAAGTTTAATCCCAGTGCAGAAAAATATGAACCCAACGACGAAGCAAAACATTTCAATAAAAACAAGGGGATAGTTACTTTCTTTACAAATAAGAGCCCGGTCACTGAAAAAAAAGAAATCAAATTGGTCTGCCAACCATTTTGAATAATATCCGACAAAAATAATGTGGGCTTTACGCCCATGGAATACGTATATGGTGTCATCTCTTCTGTTAGCCATATATAAGACGTGCATAAACTCGAACCACTGTAAATAACAGCTGATAAAAACAAAAATTTGTCGTATAAAATTATTCTTGGCGGTTTTCCCGTCTTCCATTTACAAAGGATGGATACTAAAATAATTTTCATAATAGATTGAAGTAAAAGTTGGAATTCTGGAATTCCCTTATACAGCCATAAAGAAGACGTGTATAAACAAGATATTGTCAAGTACGCCATATTTAGAGTCCATAGTTTATATTTATCCATTATATTTAGTTATGGACAATATATATATATACCATAACCAAATCCAATATTTTTTCTATATGTGATTATAATTAATGCTTGTGAATGTTATAAATGTCTATTCTTGTCACGGGCGGTTGCGGTTTTATCGGCTCTAATCTTGTACATCATTTGCTTTCAAAGGGCGCGCGCGTCATTAATTTAGATTGTATGTCCTATAACAGTCGCACACCCGATGTTCCGGGCGAATCCGAATACACCTTCATTCAAAAAAATTTGAGAGATGCCGACATTTTAAAAATTCTCATAGATCACAATGTCCAGTACGTGTACCACCTTGCTGCACAAACCCACGTAGATTTATCCTTTCGCAATTCCGTTCATTTTTCTCGGGACAACGTTGTAGGTACCCACAACTTACTAGAGGCCGTCTGCAAATACGGAAAATGCAAACGTTTCATCCACATGTCTACAGATGAAGTGTACGGCCAAGTATTCAATAACGTCACCGAAACAGCTATCATGAATCCGACAAACCCCTATGCTGCCACGAAATGCGGCGCAGAAATGCTCGTTCGTGCATATGGACATTCTTATGGCCTCGAATACGTGATTGCGCGCGGAAACAACGTGTATGGTCCTCGTCAATATCCTGACAAATTGATTCCTATCTTTTTGGGTAAAATGTTCAGGGGAGAACCTTGTGAGATCCACGGCGACGGGAACGCCCAACGCCATTTCGTGTTTGTGAGGGACGTGTGTGAAGCCCTCGAAACAATGATGTCTTCAGGAACCCCTGGCTCCGTCTACAACATTGCAAGTCCCGACGAATTCTCGGTCAATCAGGTTTTTGATATTCTAAAATCGGCGACCGGTTCAAACTCGGAAAAAGTAAACGTCTCTGACCGACCATACAACGACCAACGGTACCATATTGATTGTTCGAAACTTTTAGAACTCGGATGGGCTCCCAAAGTGTCTTGGGAAGACGGGCTTGCAGAGACCATCGCATGGTATCGTGAACACGGTGACACCTATTGGCACAGAAAGCCGCGATGGCTTATGTATGGCGCGCGCGGATGGATAGGACAAAAATATTGTTCGATAGCTGCCGAACACGTGGAACTTATCCACGGGAAGGCACGTGCCAATTGTCCAGAAGCCGTTCGTGCAGAAATGGACGCCGTTGGTGCGGAGCACGTTGTGTGTATCATCGGACGTACACATGGTCCGGGATGTGGTACTATCGATTGGCTAGAACAACCGGGCCATTTACGCTACAATGTGCGCGACAATCTATTCGCGCCGTTCGTTCTGGCGACAGAGTGTCATCGTCGAGGTATTAAAATGACCTACATGGGCACGGGATGTATCTTTAAATTCACTGACGAACAAAAAATATTTACAGAAGAAGATTTGCCCAACTTTTTCGGGTCTTCCTACTCGATTGTCAAAGGATTTACAGATCAAATGATGAAGTTGTATCCCGAAACAGTTTTAAATTGTCGCATTCGAATGCCCATTTCCTCTGACAAGTCGCCGCGTAATTTCATTACCAAGATTACGACCTATGAAAAGATTTGCAGTATGCCGAATTCCATGACGGTTCTCGAAGAGATCCTACCCATCATGGTAGATATGGCGCTGAACGGACGAACAGGCACATATAATATGACAAATCCAGGTCTCATTTCTCACAATGAAATTCTAGAAATGTACCGCGAGATCGTAGACCCGGATTTCACATGGAAAAACTTTTCACAAGAAGAACAGCTCAAGATTTTAGCAGCAGATCGCTCTAACAACGAGCTTACAACTCAAAAACTTCAAGATTTGTATCCAAGTTTGCGGCCGATTCGGCAAGCGGTGAGAGAAACTTTATTGTCCTCAAACATATTTGGAAATTGGGAAATCGATACGGCTGGATTACATCAAGAAGAATGTACACGGTTTGCAATAATAGACAATTTTTTGTCTAAAGAAGCTCTCGCCTGTTTGGATACAGAATTCCAAAGACCCATTTCAAAATGGTGGAAATATTGGAATCCAATCGAAGTTAAGTACACGTTTGATAACATACAGGAAACGTCCGAAATGTCTATAGCGCTTTTCCAGAAACTTTCAGATCACGAAACAGTAGCAAAAATTCAAAAAATAATGGGCGCTGGACATCTGGAAGCAGATCCAACATTCCATGGTGCTGGATATCACATGCACCCAAGATTTGGTAGACTTGCAATGCATTTGGACTATGAAAAACATCCACGATTACATAACAAACAACGTGCGATTAATATCATTTTGTATTTGAATAAGGATTGGCATCCTGAATGGAATGGGGATACACAACTGTGGTCTAAAGACATGAAAAAAATGTGTTTCAGGTCATTTCCTGTATGCAACAGGGCTTTAATATTTGAGACTACGGAACAATCATGGCATGGCGTTCCAGAAAAAATATTGTGTCCGCCGGCAGTCTGTCGTAAAACACTAGCGTTCTACTATGTTAAACCGTTAGAAAATAATCCATCAGCTGACAAAGTAGGCTCTAATGGTTCGGGTTATAGAGAAAAGGCCACGTTCATCCAAAGGCCTAGTGATATACCAGACGAACGCATTCAACGTCTTCTCGACATAAGACCTACTAGGAGAATAGAAAAAACGGACATGGAACACATTTGGCCTGACTGGAACTGTGAAGATTTCTAATTATTAAATAAACTTCAAGATTTGTATCCAAGTTTGCGGCCGATTCGGCAAGTGGTGAGAGAAACTTTATGAAAAATCCGCCTAAACTTAATAATTAGAAAAAAAAAGTGTATAAACTCAAGTTATTTTAATTGAAATGTCTGGAAAAGATTTGCCGAGTTACATCGTTATGTTTGGGGCATGTATTTGTATCATTTTGTTGGTGGCTGCTCGACATCCGGGGCCGGGTCGGCAAAAGATCAAAGAGATCTTGCACGGGCGCGTGTACTGGATTACTGACTCAGATGAAATTGACTCAAACAAAAACGCGTCTATTCCGTCAAAACTACGTTCTGAAAAGCTAACAAAAGTAGAGGCCATACCAAAAATAGTAGACGTGTCACACGGGACAGCGCCTAAATTATGGGATAAGAAAGACAATAATAAATACGACGAAGTGGCGGCGATTATGAAAGCGTTGGACGATCAAGGCATAGATTCTTTTTTAATGGGTGGATCAGCCCTCGGCGCACATAGAAATCATGGATGGATAGTCGGGGATAAGGATGTGGACCTTATTGTTATGAGTACCAATACCGCTGAGATAAATCATGCATTGAAAATTGCTGGATATATCTTCGGTAGGACGACCCCTTTAGCAGGGTCTTTTGTTTTACACAGCGCTGGATTTGGTTATCATATAGACCTCTGGTGTCAAAAGAAACAGGATACCAACTATATGGATTTGTGGCTATTTGAAGAAGTTTCGGACGATGAAGTGCAACTTATTGGATATGAAAGAGGTGCGCATCGTTGGTGCAAAATGCAATGGAAGGAATCGTGCTACCCATTTCCAAAGTCATATCTCTATCCTGTGAAATACGTTCCATTTGGTCCGTATTTGATGGCGAGTGCGAGTGAAAAATATCTGGAATCGAACAATCAATATGGTAAAACGTGGAATACAAAGTGTGGCGGGTGGTCGCGGGGTAATGTTGATTGTTCTAGATATTATAATTCCCAAACGTTTGTATTTTGGTCACAAGACAAGGAAGGTAATCGAGTGGCAACAGCCAAAAAAGGCAATAAAATTCAACACCAATTTGTTGTAAAAAATGGAGAATTTACACCTATATAAAATCCGAAAAAAAAAATAAAATAAAATCGTATAATAATGTTGTTATCGTGTTAGAAATGCGTATTTTTGCCGACGGTGTGTTTGATTTTTATCACCAAGGACATAGAGAACATTTCAAACGTTTGAAAAATATTGAAGAGGACGTAGAGCTGTTTGTAGGAGTCATTTCGGACGAAGAATGCGCGAGTTATAAGCGCGTTCCAAGAATGAACGAACAACATCGTCTCAAACTCGTTTCTAAAGACAAACATGTAGATCAATCGATGATTACACCCTTGCAGATCACCGAAGAATTTTTGAAGGAGAATAAGATTGATTTTGTATATCATGCATTTGCTACACCGGAAGACGAAGCAAAACAGGGCGAATGTTTCGCGGTGCCGCGCGCCTTGGGAATTTTCAGAACCGTCCCGTATGTACAAGGAATCTCTTCCACTGAAATTTTATCGGAGTGGGAACACATTTGGGAAAAAAAGGGTACTGTGGCATCAAACGACCTTAAATTACTAAATGGATACGAAGGAACCGTATTTCATCCAGACAAAGCTTGGTCCGGAATTAAGTCCACGCTTAATATTCAATCATCGGATGAAATTCTGGAAGTCGGATGTGGTGCTGGATTTTTTGCACAGCATATTGAAAACAAATATGTGGGCATTGACCCCTCCCAATCTTTGATACTGAAACATCATTCTATTTTGAACAATTCTGTATGTACTGGATATGCTCACGATATTCCGTTTGCAGATAAATCGTTTGATCACGTCGTGATTGTTGGTATCTGCCAATACTTTAAAGACAAAGAATATACGAAAGCTTCTATAGCAGAATGGGAGCGTGTAGCGAGAAAAGGTATTTACGTCGGAAGTATACGCCACAAAGACCAACCCAAACGCCCCAAACACATCTACAAAGGTCCAATAAATCATTTGATATTGGCCTCCGATGATTTCAAAACATATTCTCGTTGCAAGACCTTTTATGATCCAGAGTATTACTTTGACTGTTTTAAATTAATGAACTAATATCACTATATAAATATATTAACCGAAATTATATTTTAACTAATGTATAACGAAATGGGCGAACTATTAGTTCGCGGCCCTGTACGACCGCGCATTTTTCGATTCTTGTTGTATATTTATTTTGTATGGGGAATATATTGTATTTGCTGGTTATTTTATTTGGCTTTTGCCTATAACCCTGTCTAATTCTTTCTATAGGCCCAACCGAAAACGCCCAATATAATCATAGCGATCCCAGAAACAACCGAGTACGTGTACACTCCATTTTCAATAGACAGTAGTAATATTACTACGGCCGCCACCATAGAACGAACCACTGAAGAATAATAGACAAAAATAGCTCCCAATGATAAACCTTGCACGACAGATAATAAAACAATAAGACTCGCCAAATTTAAGGGTATGTCGGACCGACCCGCTCGCGTATACGAACCAACGATATAAATGGGAATGCCAAACATATACATTTGAAAAGAATCGTATAGAAACCAATACAATTTCTGCTTTGTTTCGTCCTCCGACACTTTAGGTCTATCTTCCGCCTTCATCATTTTTTCGATCCATACAGAAGAAAGTGAAGAGCAAATACCTTGCAAAACAATGAGAAACACACCAAAATCGGAAAATTCAGAAGACGAAGGCGTGAATTTGACCAATATACATCCGGACAATATAGCGCATAATGACATATATTGTTTCTTGGAAAATGTTTTTTTGAGTATTACGATTGAAAAGAGAACCACCCACAACAATTTATGTTGAATCAACGCATTGTACAACGCCACTGGGACGATACCACTTATAATATGGGTCAGTATATTTACTACAGAATATAATATAGCATTGACCAAGAAACCCCACCTTATTTTGAAATGCGGCTCTTTTGAAATATATTGCATACCTAAAGAACATATTAACAGTTTAAGACATTCTACAACCAATAAAAGGAATGGCGCATTGTAAGTATATTTGGACGCGGAAATTCGTATAATCAAATTGAGAGCAGTACTGCAAATAATCGCCAATAAAATAGAAATCATTTATATTGTGCGTACCGCCTAGTTATACCAATATTAACAAATCCATATTAATGTACCTCCATTATTTTACCAACACCTTTACTTTTAGACTCTCTAAACACAAAATGATCACCCTTCAGAACAAACACCGGCACACTAAAACGCATCTTCACCTTGGCATAATCTCCAGAACGAATCAACTCCTTATTCATTTCCACAATTTCCGCCGCTCTCTTGACAGTTCGGCAATGAACAACGGGCTTGTATCCAACCTTAATCGTTGTCGCATGATGCAATATAAAAATTCGAGCCGTAATCTCTCGGACAGCCGCAATCTCCGGATCCGTTGTTAAGACCATTCCCTTTGAAATGTGTTTACGTCTCAGGCCTTTACAATGCAGCGCACATGTCCCGTACTGACCCGCTTCGATAACACCAGAGTCAGTATCCTCCGTAAATATAGATTTAACACGAACCGGCCTAAAATCACCGCGTTTAAACGGACCAAGCCATGCCATTGTACTTGCAGGCATATTGCCTTGAATACAGACACCGCCAACCACAATACCAACGCCATGGACATGGAAAATGGACTCGAGTTGGATAGAACATGCCGCTTCGTGGTCATAACAACGCCAGATAGGCAACTTGTCGAAAAAAGTACGGAAAATATCAAACCCTTCTTCTGTGACACACGACAAATTTATCATAGGGACCATCGCCCTACTGACCGTCCCTGTCACAATTCCTTCGGATATGTCCGTGTTCCTAACTCTGTAACATCGCCTTTGGTGCTTCTTAGCCATTTGCTTACATTTGTAGATGGTATCCTTCAGAATCTTTTTTGGCGTGAGATCTATTTTCGTGATGACGATGATAATAGGCAGATTCATGACGGCAGCACATTTGAAGTGTTCGCGTGTAATAGGTTGGACGCCGCGATTCGCCGCCACTACAATAAAGACATAATCGCACATTAGGCCTGTTAGACCCGAGATCGTTGTCTTAAAGTACTTTTCATGACCAGGAAGGTCGCCGATGACGACGTGTCTCTCGCCGATCTTCCCCTCACGAATTGTCACCGACGATGTGCGGCCAGATTCCTTTTCATGCTGGTGTGTAAAAAGGGTGGCCCTCGCGGCGCCATTTCCGTCGTCTTTCTCGCCGAACAGACACGCGGTGAAAGTAGACTTGCCGGCATCCACATTTCCACCAGTGGCGATTCTCAGAGACATCTTACAATATAAATTAGACAGGGAAATAAAAAACACATAAGTTTAACCTTTATTTTCCATCTCTTCTATCTTTGTTCCATTTGTTCTGAGAGAGATGCCATTCGTAATGCTTAGCCATACAAACACAAAAAATAAAACACATATGTATTAAAATTTCAATTTGATTGCATTGAAGTCCCGGTCAGGATATGGTTGGTTTGGCGCCGGTACGTCGAGTTCTTTGACAACATCTTTGTCGCGAAACTCGTCCGTATCGTGCTGATCTGTCACTAATGCCAATAAAAGTTCCATAGACGGCCTATCCACTTCTGGATAATATTTATTGGCTATTCTATTGTACAGTTCTTTCGCCGCTAATGCAAGCGCTCGCGATGTTCTAAACCGCATAGGTAGGATGGCTTCTATAATATCATTGGGATTGTCGTAAAATCCACCACGTATCTTGTGAATCGTATTCGAGAGAGTCGTTGGATCATCAAATGTAAAATCACGCGTCGAAATCTTGTCATCGATGACAACGATCGATTCGACCGGAAATTTATCGTATTTATGCACGATATTCCTTAATAACGATTTTGGCGTCATTGGCCAGGCCTTTTCGTGCACAATCTCGAATATAAGTAGTCTCATTAATGCCTTGTGACCTTCTAACGCGTACAACTGATTCTCGTACGTGGATCTCTCCGTTCGTGCTTTCCTACGAATTGATGGCCAGTTTTTGACCGGTGTAATCAACGGCAATATGACATTTTTGGTAAAATCATCCATCTCTTGATAAAATTGCATCTTTGAAACAATTGAAAAATAATTGCGATTTGACATATATGTCCGATGTTTCACATACGTGTCATAGAACCATTCCGTCTCGAGCATCGTTCTCCGACCATGATTCACGTCATGCGCCCAAAAATCTAACGGGGAATTCCAGTACTGGTCAGCATATGTAGGCTCGTTGACGACGCCCAGGATGTGAATTGGGACACAGCGCACCTTAATAAGGGCAGTGGCGCCGACGTTGAAACAGGTTGGAAAAATAACTATATCATTATTCGCAACATCCGTCAACAACGTCATGTAATATTCATACCTAAAGTTATGATAATAAGGCGGCAATTCGCGGTTAGAACGGTGAAAACGGTCGATGATAGATAACATACGCTGTATAACATAGATAGTAGCACGGTATGGATAGGAATATCGACTTTCAATCTGGATCCCGACCAAAGATGGGACCAATTGGCTTAACACAACGGGTTGTTTCTGGAACCATTCAGTGCAAGTAGCGGTTTGAAATAAATATTTGGTTAAAAAGCCCACCACGCCTTCAAATTCCTCTTTAAAAGATGCTGTTTCTCCATGAAGATCTAATTTACGACGCATGTCTCCATAATATTGGATAGGATTCGCACACATCTTTCGAACAAACTTTTTGTGAGCTTTTATCGCGGGACCATAGTCTTTAGTCTTAAAAATATGAAGTATTTGTTGCTTTGGAGTTCCAACGCGGATGTCAATCCGCTCTTCTCTTGCCATTTCGTCTACTTTATTTTCGGGGACAGAAGGTTGGCGTAAAAGCAAAGACATGAATGGTGTTTATAATAGATACTAAATAGGGTATTATTCTATGTCCAAATGATGAATCATTTAATAGATTAGTCAATCAATCTGTCGTTATTCTCAAATACAAAAATTTGGACCAATATAGGAGACTCATATGTGAAAAGGTATGACTATATATTGATAAGTCAGCAATCAATATATGAGTCATTCAATCGTTATTCTTATCATTGACGATAGCAAAGGTTATAGATTATATTTGAAGAAACTGATCAAATATACAAATGTTTGTGGTCATCCGATAGAAATCATATCTGTTGATAACATTGACCAGGCTATTCCACAAATGTCTACGGGTCATTTCGACATTATCTTTGTAGATGATGTCTTTCCAAAGTCGAAAATGACGGGGAGGGAATTGCTCAAATCTATCCAAGGTCGACAGGATGAACATCATGTTCTTATCTCTGGTCGTAAGCTCATCAAAAAACCATCGATGGATGATGTCATGCAAATAAAAATGATATCGAAACGTAACATTAATAAGTTGTACATGGGCAAAATTATCTCTGCAGTCTTTGAGGAACAAAAATGCAGAGGTAAAGAGACGGAGCAAATGACGATGCAACCAATCGAAGAAAGATTTTGTGGCGCTTAGACCAAGAGTTCCTGTCGAAGTTTCAAGAGTTCTTTAATTGTATATAGGCTATTTTTTTGATCATGGTCTGTACAACTTTTAGACGTCTCGGTCGATAACAAAAATCGAATTACAACTTATATTTAAATCCTATCGGGCGCAACGGATTTGTATTATATCTAGGTTTCATTCACAATAAATGTTCTTAATATGCATGAATACAGTCATTATTAGTTTGTTATGGTCTGTACAACTTTTAGACGCCATGCCGCTGGGCCCCGTCACGTTTTGGCTAAATGTAGCCATGATTATACAATGGCCATGTTTGTGCTATGTCTTTTGTCAAAAACAGTTGTCAACCAATAGGCGCTCTCCATTATTAGAATTCTTAATACAAGTTTAAAATTAATATTTTCTGATAAAATAATAAATCAATAGCTTCTGACCTTGCACTGGAATGCCGTGATCAATGATCCGATCTAGTCGCCACCCCCTTTCCCACCGAAGATCCAACATTCGCCGGATCTCCCCCTTGTCACCATTCACGAGTACAAGTTCCGTTGGCGAAGAATTATCAGAACCTTGAGAAGACATAGTTTGTAAATAATCCATAGTCATAAAATAAAAAACGCATATGATTCATTTATGAGTTATCAGGACCGTATAGATCCAGAGTAACAGACAAGAGTCCTGGCCAACCATGGGTCACAGTTTGATTATAAACAGAATACTTATGACCATTAGGCGTGTATTCGTGCGCACATGGATTTGAAATGTTAGCCGCCTTGGTCAAATTGGGCTCAAATATATGATAAATATTGTATTTATTTGGTTCGAGACAAGTCTCACCACAAAAGGGCGGATGGCCAAATCCGTGATCTACCGATATATACTTGTAAAATGGGGGAACGCATGTCGCACAACAAGGTTTTAGTACATGGCCGTGGCAAATGTGAGCCTCTGGGCATTTTACACTCGTTTCGTTGTAACCGCGAAGATTTCCTGCGGAAACGACGGCAATCAAACCTAGAGTATAGAACGAAATCATGTCTCTGTTATATTCTTTTAAATATAATTAAAAATAACATATTCTTTAACTTATTTTAATATTTTTTCGTTGACCAAAATTTTGGTCATTTTTAAAGGCAGTCTCGACAGTGTTATTTTTTGTAACTATAAATGCAATCAGACATAAAAAATAATGTTGCGGACATTTATTTTTGCGGAACCTCGGACACCACTCAAAGAATGGGAAGTAAGTTTATTGCAAGACATTTATGACTATTGGCCGCGGCCGGGAATTGATCCACATTGGACCAAACCTGCAAAAAATATGAATGATGAAACAGCCGACCGTATACTGTATCGTATGGAACGAGACGGGATCGACCCCCATGAAAGGTACCCCATGCTTCCAAAGAAACATGAGGTCTATGCCTACGCCGACTGGATACCAATCATAAAAGCAGTCTACAAAAAGAAAAAGAAAGGCCCCATCACACAATTGCAATGGGATACACGTCAGTGGAAAACATTAGACACAATGGTAGACCATCAACAGATCGAAGCCCTCAAAAAATGGTTTCAAAAGCACCCCGATTATAACATCAACACGCGCGATCGAAATGGAATCAATATCCTCGAACGCCAAGCTAAAAGGCAAAATAATCAAGTTGTGGCAACTCTACTAGATATTCCATCGATCATCGTAACTGAAAAGGCTATTGCGGATATCAACGACAATGCACTCAAGAATAAAATGATACGAATAAATCTTATGAGAGAATACAAAAATGCTTCACAATCGGTATCCACATCGAATGAATCAAAGATAGAAGTTAAAGAAGAATGTGGCCATTATTCTATAAATCAGGGCCAAGTTGGAATATGTTACATTGTCTCTGTGATCACATTGTTTCGAAATGAACGTACTATTTTAAACTGGCTAAAGTCGGAAGAAAGATCAGGGCCATTGCCGGAACTAGTCGAAATGCTTGATACCGACTATTCTGGATTTGATTTCACCAAGCAATGTCCTAATTTGCCGATGAGTATGCGTCGGGCTGTGACAAACAACAGAACATTGCGCAGTTCTTTGAAAAAAAACGGCGGCAATGCATATGCTCTCCTTTTGTACATCATGAATATTATTGACATTTGGACAGAGCTTTCAGTCTATACGCATGTGGTAACCGTTAAACCAGCAAAGATACCAACGGTTCGCATAATGGAGTTTGAAAGGTCCTTTGAATTGGGAGACAATCAGATAGGATATCTTGACATTACGTGTGATTTCGAATTTAGTGAATATTCATTGAACTCGCTTGATTTCGTTTTATCAGCTCCTTTAAAAGGATTCATTATGCGATTGTGGAACCCGACGGACAAGTTTAACCACGTTATAGCTGGTTGTATATGTGATGACGAACTTCATATTTGCAATTCATGGGGGAAGGGTTGTCAAACGAATGTCGGCGAAGTTGTGAGCGATTTAACTAACAATGGGACTCGGAAACTGTGGATAGTGCATATGGGGTGTTTATTCACGAAAGTGTTTTAAGTTCAGGGCTCTAAAAAATCAAAGTTCATGTCTCTGAAGAATCTCTGACCAATTTTTTGGTAATCTATGACCAATTTTTTGGTAATCTATGACCAATTTTTTGGTAATCTATGACCAATTTTTTGGTAATCTATGACCAATTTTTTGGTAATC
>Ga0209533_1000822_pt1 | contig 29622 bp, 30 predicted proteins | sample COG_04_FD_184748 | JGI IMG/M metagenome (GOLD analysis project Ga0209533, IMG submission 184748) | Pelagic Microbial community sample from North Sea - COGITO 998_met_04 (SPAdes) (version 2) | ecosystem: Environmental > Aquatic > Marine > Neritic zone/Coastal water | place: Helgoland, sampling...
CCCGGGGTAAGAATGAGTCGGTGGTAAAATTAAAGAACGAAGAAGGTAAACGCATGCTCGCCTTGCTGAAGCCAGAGGCCCATGTCATCGCCCTGGATAGCCGCGGTGACGGTTGGAGTACCCAGGACCTGGCAAGCAATATTCAGAAATGGACGAGCCGCACCAGTCACTTACAGTTGATCGTGGGCGGACCCGATGGCTTGAGCGACGCGTGTTTAGCGCGAGCAGACGATTGCTGGTCGCTGTCGAAGCTGACATTCCCTCACTTTTTGGTCAGAGTTCTACTGGCGGAACAACTTTATCGAGCTTGGGCTGTCATTAATAATCATCCTTACCATAAGTAGCTGGACGCGGCATGGCTGAACCATTAGCGCTAAAAGATCATTCGAGGGAGAGCCAGATCTTCTCTGATCGGATTGTCGTGGGATGCGTCTTGTTGGCCCTTTTGACGCTCATCCTGATCGCCCGTATGTTCTATCTGCAGATTATCCAACACGATGTCTACACGACGCTGTCAGATCGCAATCGTATTCAGCTTCAAGCCGTCGCGCCGATTCGCGGCTTGATCTATGATCGACACGGTGAGCTGATCGCCGACAATGTACCTTCCTACAGCCTGACAATTACGAAGGAGCGCGTCGAAGATCTTGAGGAAACCCTAGCAGCACTTGGCACCATCGTTGAGGTGAGTGCGGATGACATTAAAGCGTTTCGCCGCCGACTGGCAAGACGTCAGCGGCCATTTGAGCCAGTACCGCTGTTGTTTCGCCTCACGCCAGAAGAGATCGCCAAAATCAGCGTTGATCGCTATGCGACACCGGGTGTCGACGTCGAGGCCCGCTTGGTCAGGCACTATCCCTTAAGCGCGTTGATGGCGCATGCGGTTGGTTCTGTTCGTAGAATCAATGAAAATGATCTGCGGAATATCGATACCGTGGCTTACTCGGGGACTAACCATCTGGGTAAAATCGGAGTGGAACGATTCTATGAGGATCAGTTGCTGGGTAAGGTGGGTTACCAGCAGGTAGAAATCAACGCTCGAGGTCGTATCACGAATGTCCTGGACGCCACCCCGTCGGTGCCTGGTGCTGATTTGATTTTGCATGTGGATGCGGGTTTACAGCGAGTAGCGAGCGCTGCGCTGGGTGCTCAGCGCGGCGCGATTGTCGCCATTGAACCCAGCACCGGGGGCATCTTGGCGCTGGTCAGCAATCCCTCTTACGATCCAAATTTATTCGTTGCAGGTATTGATCAGGCAAGCTATGCGGCCTTACGCGACTCCATTGATGTGCCATTGTTCAATCGGGCCATCCAGGGCCAATACGAGCCAGGCTCGACGATTAAGCCGTTTCTCGGGTTGGCAGGGCTGGTGACCGGCGTCATCACGCCAGACTATGTTATCAATGACCCGGGTGCGTACCAATTGCCCAACAATTCTCGTCTGTACCGTGATTGGAACTGGAAAATAGATGGCCGTGGCGGACATGGTCTTGTGAATTTACAGAAGGCAATCTATCGGTCTTGTAATATATTCTTCTATCAACTGGCCGTGAAGCTCGGGATTGATCGCGTCCACGACCATCTCAGCCCGTTTGGCTTCGGAGCGAATACCGCCGTGGATTTGCCAGAAGCGCGTAGCGGTTTGCTACCCTCCAGAAAATGGAAAGAGCGTACTCGGGGTGAGGTCTGGTTCCCGGGGGACACCGTCAACATTGGTATTGGCCAGGGCGATATTCTAGTGACGCCGCTACAGCTGGCGACGGCGGTGGCCATTCTTGCCAATCGAGGCAAGATGGTCTCGCCGCGGATGCTCAAATCCAGCAGTCAGCTGATGCCCGATTCCAAGCAGCAGCCGTTGCCTGATATCGATCAGATAGCCTCAGCCTATTGGGATCTCGTCATTGAGTCCATGAGTATGGTTGTGCACCGCGGCGACCAGGTGTGGGGTGAAAACGGTACCGCGTGGGCTTATATAGGGCGAGATATTCCCTATCGAATGGCCGGTAAATCGGGAACGGCGCAAATTGTTGAAATTGCTCAGGGTGAACTCTATGACGCGGATGAATTAGATGAGCGACAACGGAAAAATGCCTGGTTCGTTGCTTTCGCGCCGCTTGAGAAGCCAACCATAGCGCTCGCTGTGATGGTTGAAAATGGCGGCGGTGGTAGTGAGTTCGCGGCACCGATTGCACGCAAAGTACTCGACTACTATCTACGCGACTACGAGCCTACATCTGAGCGCGATACGCGCGCCGACTTAGTGTCGAAACCCGCGCAGCAGGCGACTTTGAGGTGATAAGACAATGAGTAGTGATTTTGTTCGTCGATTGCCGGGAGGCGGTTTCTCTCAATCTCGTTATAGTTGGTTGAGTCGAAAGTTTCATGTAGATGTCATCATCCTCGCATTATTGGCGACGATCTGCAGCTATGGATTGATTGTGCTGTATTCTGCTGTAGGTCGTGAGAGTGGGCCGGTCGTCTCGCAGTTATTTAAACTTGGGGTAGCCTCGTTAGTCATGATAACGATGGCGCAAATTCCGCCAGTGTTCTACCTGCGAGCCGCTCCCTGGTTATATTTGTTCGGTATCGCGTTGCTGATTATGGTCTTATTTTTCGGCTATGAGGTAAACGGTTCGGCGCGTTGGTTGCGTATACCAGGGGTCATCAATTTCCAACCCTCTGAAATCATGAAGCTGGTTTTGCCGATGATTCTTGCCTGGTATTTTCATGAACGGCACATGCCGCCAAAAGCCAAGCACTTGTTCTGGGCGGCGCTAATGATCGCGGTGCCTGTGGTGCTGGTAGGCGTGCAGCCAGACTTGGGTACAGGTCTGCTTATCTGCGTGGCGGGATTGCTGGTCGTATTGCTCGCAGGTGTCCCCTGGCGCTATGTCTTCGGTGTGATGGGATTGGCTTTGATGGCGGCGCCCGCGCTTTGGGCGGTGATGCGAGATTATCAGCAGCGACGGGTCTTGATGCTGTTTGATCCGGAAAGTGATCCCCTGGGCTCGGGCTGGAACATCATCCAATCGAAGACTGCGATCGGCTCCGGTGGATTGTTCGGCAAGGGCCTGTTTCAAGGGACCCAGTCCCACCTGGATTTTCTGCCTGAGAGCCAAACAGATTTCATTATTGCAGTGCTGGCAGAAGAGTTAGGTCTAGTCGGCATTCTTGTCTTGCTGGCGTTATATATTTTGCTCGCTGCCCGTGGTGTGGTGATGGCAGTTGAGGCTCAGGAGACGTTTGGGCGCTTACTTTCCGGCAGCATTATCTTCACGTTTTTTGTCTATGTGTTCGTTAATATAGGTATGGTGAGCGGTATTTTGCCGGTTGTCGGGGTGCCATTGCCGTTGGTGAGCTATGGCGGCACGTCGATTCTGACGCTTTTTGCCGGTTTTGGTATCTTGATGTCTATTCATTCCCATCGTCGGATTACCCTATGAGTCGAGGTAGACAACCGCGTTGTTGAAGTGCTGGTTGAAGTGCTGGTTGATCGAGCGATAGAGAATAAAACGGGCCATAAATATAACTGTCCATGAATATAACGGACCATGAATATAACGGAAGATCATGAAATCAAGTTTCATTAAAATTCAATCACTGAGGTTGGCTAGGGTCATCAAACACTGCAGCGTGTTTTTGCTGGCGAGCCTGATTTCAGTTGGGGTCGCGCAAGCGGAGTACCTTGAACGTGTCGAAGTGCAGGCATTCGTGCAGGACTTGGTGGCAACGGAAGGCTTTAGTGCGGTGGAGCTCGCGCCGATCATCGCTGCAGCAAGCTACAAACAAACTATCATCGATGCCATTTCTAGGCCCGCCGAAAAAGTACTGACCTGGAAAGAGTACCAAGATATTTTCTTGACGGAACGTCGTGTCAAGGAAGGTCGGGAATTTATGATCCAGCAAGGTCAAGCGCTGGCCCGTGCGCAGCAACAATATGGTGTGCCGCCAGAGATTATCACTGCGATCATTGGTGTTGAGACCATGTACGGCTCGAACAAGGGCAGCTATCGGGTGCTTGATGCGCTGGCGACGTTGGCATTTGATTATCCACCGCGGAGTAAATTTTTCCTTTCCGAGTTGAAGCATTTTTTACTTCTGGCTCGAGAAGAGCAGCTCGACCCGTTGCTGCCCCTAGGGTCTTATGCGGGGGCAATGGGCTATGGCCAATTTATATCCAGCAGTTATCGGCACTATGCGATTGATTTTGATGCTGACGGCAAGCGGGATATTTGGGATAACCCAGTGGATGCCGTTGGCAGTGTAGCGAATTACCTGGCAATGCATGGTTGGCAAGCTGGCGAGTTGGTCACCAATCGCGGCGCTATCAGCGATAATGCCAGGCCATCCAGTCTGGCGGACGTGTATAATGTGGACTTGAAGCCGACGATGAGTTTGTTGGCGCTAGGTAAGCTGGGCTTGTCACTGTCTGGCGCATCGAGTGACGTGAATGCCATGGTTTCGCCGATGCAGCTCAATGGTAAGCAAGGCGCGGAGGTTTGGCTGGGCTTTCAAAATTTCTACGTCATTACGCGTTATAATCACAGTAAGCTGTATGCTATGGCGGTATTTCAATTAAGCGAACAGCTGAAAGCACAGGATTTGGCGAACGGGTCTACTCGTTAGAACAATTAATGGATATCAGTGGCTGCTCATGATGGCTTCAGCTAAATCAATCTTGTCGACGATACTTATCGCGGCGCTTCTGTCGGGTTGTATGGTGCCGGTCGTAGCGCCCCGCCCTCAGGCGCCGCAGCCTGATTTAGGGTCCGGGCCTTTAACGAGTCATACGCGTGGCAACAAAAGCCCTTATGTGGTTTTTGATAAGACGTATACGGTCATGCCCAGCAGTTTGGGCTATGTGGAAATCGGCATTGCCTCCTGGTACGGTAAAAAATTTCACGGTCGTCTGACGTCCAATGGCGAAGTTTATGACATGTATCAGGTGACAGCCGCACATAAGGCTTTACCACTGCCGAGTATCGTCAGGGTTACCAATCTCGATAATGGTCGCAAGGTCATCGTCAGAGTCAATGATCGAGGGCCCTTCCATTCAGACAGAGTGATTGATTTGTCCTATGCGACTGCACTGCAGTTAGGTTTTGCAGAGCAGGGGACAGCCCCTGTTGTGGTCGAAGCAATAGATGCCGAAAATTATCCCGATCAGGCTGTACTAACGGAGCATCAAGAATCGTTTTACCTACAAGTGGGTGCTTTCTCTAAAATCACAGGAGCAGAACAGCTTTTGGCGACAATCAATGACCTCATGGTCCTAGGTGGCTATGCGGTTGACGCACGAATATTGCAAAGTGAGATTGCTGAGACAATTTTGCACAAAGTTTGGCTCGGTCCTATTGGCACAACAGTGAGCCGAGACGAGATCGCACAATTAGTTCAGGATCGAAAATTAGGGACGCCGATTCAGGTCAAAGTGGAATAGTTTAAAAGCCGCAATTTAATATTAGATAGCTAAATAGGAAATTCATGATTCAGAAATGTTTAATGTTCGTTGGGTTGTCGCTCATCTCGAGTCTGTTAGTCGCCAGCCCCCAGATCATTCCTGCCCCACCGCAGTTGGCCGCGTCTGGCTATCTGTTGATGGACGCTGACAGTGGTGAGGTTCTGGTTGAGTTCAATAGCCAGCAGCGCTTACCCCCCGCAAGTTTAACGAAGATCATGACCAGTTATGTCGTCGCCCAGGTACTCGACCAGGGGACTCTAGCGGAAGACGAAGAGGTTGAAGTCAGTGTTAAAGCCTGGCGTATGGAAGGTTCGCGAATGTTCATCAGGGAAGGCACGAAGGTCAAGGCGGGCGACTTGATGAGTGGTGTCATTATTCAGTCTGGTAACGATGCAAGTGTGGCGCTGGCAGAGCATATAGCTGGCAGCGAAGATGCATTTGCGGCCATTATGAATCAGCAAGCCAAGCTGCTAGGCATGGTGGATACACATTTTGTTAATGCCACCGGTCTGCCCGATGAGGCGCACTATACAACAGCATCCGATCTGGCGCGTTTGACCGTATCGCTAATCAACGATCACCCGAAACATTATGGCTTATATTCAGAAAAATATTTCAGCTATAACGACATTCGTCAGCCAAATCGAAACTTACTGTTGTGGCGAGATAAGTCTGTTGATGGTGTAAAGACAGGACATACTGACGCGGCGGGTTACTGTCTGGTGGCGTCTGCTATGCGCGACGGCATGCGCCTGGTTTCTGTCGTCATGGGTGCTCAGTCAGAGGAAGCGAGAGCTGCAGAGAGCCAAAAACTGCTGAGCTATGGGTTTCGATATTACGAAACACTGCATCTTTACGCCGCTCGTGAGTCGTTGAACGAGGTGCGTGTCTGGGGTGGTGAGAAATCTAATATACACATGGGTCTGGCAAACAAGGTCTCTATAACAATTCCGCGCGGTACGAAAGACCGCCTGACGGCGAGCATGGATATAGATCGGGTGATGCAAGCGCCGATTATCGAAGATCAAACGCTGGGGCAGCTGACGGTCAGTCTTGATGGGGCCACGGTCTATGAGGCGCCTCTGGTGGCATTGTCAAACATTGACGAGGCGGGTTTTTTCCAGCGCCTATGGGACACTGTAGCATTGTTACTGCTGCAGTTGTTCAGCGGCGACCCGTTGAAACTGGCGTAGGTCAGGCATGCTATACTCGGCCAGAAAATTGATGCGGATAACACGATGAACGAAGACTCTACGTCTGCACCTGTGATCGAATTTCCTTGCAGCTATCCGATCAAGGTTGTCGCCAATAGCCACCCAGACCTGGTTACGCGGGTCGTGACGATCCTGCAGGGCTATGACGCCACTGTGTCTTCGGACAAGGTCAAAGAGCGCCCGAGTCGCAAGGGCAACTATACGGCAGTTACCGTGCAATTTATTGCCACAGGTGAGCCGCAGCTAAAAGCGATGTTCGCGGAACTCAAAACCCATAGCTGGGTTCATATGGTGCTCTAGCCGATGACTGTCCTCAATGTTCGCCATGGCCTTGCTGCAGGGTTGCAGGATTATGCGACGACTTGGCAAGCCATGCGTGAGTTCACCGACACCCGAGATGCAGAAACTGCCGACGAGCTTTGGTGGCTGGTGCACCCGCCCGTGTTGACCCTCGGCCAGGCTGGCAAGCCAGAGCACATCCTCGGCGCAGGTGATATCCCGGTTGTCAAAACCGACCGGGGTGGTCAGGTCACCTATCATGGCCCGGGCCAACTGGTCGGCTATCTTTTATTTGACCTGCGGCGCATGGGCTTTGGTGTCCGAGATCTGGTCTCGGCGATTGAGAGCGCAATTATTGACCTATTGTCAGACTATTCTGTGACGGCCATCGCGCGTCGTGATGCGCCGGGGGTTTATGTCGATGGGCGTAAGGTTGCGGCGCTCGGATTGCGCATTCGCAAGGGCTGCAGTTACCACGGTCTGAGTTTGAATGTGGACATGGACCTGACGCCGTTTGAGCGCATTAACCCTTGTGGTTACCCCGGTCTAGAGGTTTGTCACACACAGGACTTGGGTATCCAGGCAGATATAGCCACACTGGCAAACCAACTCACATCACACCTGATAGCGCGATTCGGGTATGATTCAAGCTGCACGACGGGCATGGTCCAACCAAGCCGCAAAGCAGTACAAACCCTTTTGACGTAGAGATCACCGTGGCCAGAGACGAACGTAATACATTGATAGAAGGTGAGAAGCTGCGAGGCGCGGACAAGGTCCGACGAATCCCGGTGAAGGTGATCCCGACAGAAACGTTCCTCCGTAAACCAGATTGGATTCGCGTGCGCATTCGCTCGAGTCACGAGGTAAACCGGATCAAGGGAATCCTCAGGAGCCGTAAGCTGGCGTCGGTCTGCGAGGAGGCTTCCTGCCCGAATCTATCGGAATGTTTTTCCCATGGTACGGCGACGTTTATGATTATGGGTGAAATTTGTACCCGTCGTTGTCCTTTCTGCGATGTGGCGCATGGTAAACCGAATATATTGGATGTGGATGAACCTCGACAGCTGGCCGAAGCCGTCATGGAATTGCAGCTCAAATATGTGGTGGTCACTTCGGTAGATCGTGATGATTTGAAGGACAGTGGGGCAGGCCATTTTGTCGACTGTATTCGCGAGATTCGTCAGCAATCGCCAGCAACGCGCATTGAAGTGCTGGTGCCCGACTTTCGTGGCCGAATGGCAATAGCGCTCGAAAAACTCGGTGTCGAGCCGCCTGATGTGTTCAATCATAATCTTGAAACAGTGCCGCGCTTGTATAAAAAGGCCCGTCCTGGTGCTGATTACGCCTGGTCATTGAAACTGTTACAACAATTCAAGGCGCTTCAACCCCAAGTACCTACCAAGTCAGGCTTGATGCTGGGTCTGGGTGAAACTCTCGAAGAAGTGCAGGAGGTCATGGCTGACTTACGCCGTCACGACGTGAATATGCTCACCCTTGGGCAGTATTTGCAGCCCAGTCGCGATCATCTAGCGGTTGAGCGTTATGTGCACCCAGATGAATTTGCTGAGTTAGCTGAAATTGGGCAAAAGATGGGCTTCAGCCATGTCGCCAGCGGCCCGCTGGTGCGCTCGTCATACCATGCTGACCTGCAGGCCAAAGGCGAGTTTCAAGGCTGAGCCAGGGCGCATACACTGCCGAGAAGATCTAGCCCGTGCCGCAGGCAGGGCAATCGGGATTTTTTGGCAGGCGCAGTTTGCGCCATTCCATTTGCTTGGCATCGAATACCAGCAAATAGCCAGCTAACGTCGTGCCAAATCCGGCCAGTAACTTCATGGCTTCCAAAGCCTGGATAGTGCCTATGATGCCCACCACCGGCGCTGCAACGCCGTTCTCTGCGCAGCTTGGCGCAGCATTACTGCTCGCTTGATACAGGCATCGATAGCAGGCTGACTCGGGCCGTGTCGGGTCATAAACCATGACCTGTCCCTGCAATTGCACCGCCGCGCCAGAGACCAGCGGTGTGCGGGTCTCCACGCAGGTGTCGTTGATGATGAAGCGAGTGGCGAAATTGTCTGTGGCGTCGATGACCAGATCGACCTGAGTGAGCCAGGTTCGCAGCGTTTGAGGGTCGAGGCGTTGACTGATTTTGGTGACCTTAATGTCAGGATTCAGGGCTAAGATGCTGACCTCGGCGGAATCGACTTTGAGTTGGCCAAGGCGCTCAGTGGCGTGCGCGATCTGGCGTTGCAGATTACTCAGTTCGACATAATCGTCGTCCGCGATGATCAGATGGCCAACACCTGCCGCTGCCAGATACAAAGCGACAGGACTCCCGAGGCCACCCATACCAACGATCAAGACGGTGCTCTTTAGAAGCTTCTCCTGACCGCTGATATCAATCTCAGGCAGCATCAGCTGGCGATTATAACGGAGCAATTCGGCATCATTCATGACAGCTTCTCCCCACGGGATTCGGTGCCCGGCCACTTCGCCATGATGGCCCGCGGCTGGTGATTAAGGTCGTCAAATAGCTGGATATTGTCAAAGCCCCATGCCAGCAGTCGTCGCTCAAGATGCTGCTGCTGATCAAAGCCGTGCTCGAGCAGCAGGTGGCCGTTAGGCCTTAGACAGCGAGTGGCCTGCTGCATGATGGCATGGAGATCGGCATAGCCGGCCTCAGCAGCGACCAAGGCCTGACGGGGTTCATACTGCAACTGTGTCAGGTGGGTATCCAGTGGCTTAATATAGGGGGGGTTAGCGACAATGACATCGAAGCTGGCGGAACGTATGGGGCCAAGCCAATTAGCTTGAATGAACGTTATGCCGGGTGGATGCCAAGTTTGTGCGTTGCCTTGCGCCACCGCCAGCGCCGCTGCGCTGCGATCTGCGCCGTAGACGGTCCAGTCTGGTCGTTCACGCTGAATGGCGATAGCGATGGCGCCGGTACCAGTACCGAGATCGAGTAGCCGTATGGCGGGATCCTTCGGCAAGGACAGTAACAGCTCAACCAGTAGTTCGGTTTCTGGTCTGGGAATCAATGTCGCCGGATTGACCACCAGATCCATGTCCCAAAAGCCCTGAGTGCCGAGCAGATAGGCAATAGGTTCGCCCTGTAAACGTCGGTGTAGCAGTGCTTCGAAGGCGTTTTCTTGGTTCTCGGTTAATGTGTCCAAGGTGTGTGTTATTAGCCAGGCGTGGTCTCGCTCAAGCACTCGCCCCAGCAACAGTTGGCAATCCAATTGGGGGCTGTCGCTAGTCTGAGACAGGACCGAGCCCCGTTGCAATGCTTGGCCAACCGTCAAAGGCGTCGCGCTGTTAGTCATCGGTATCCGAGCTCAAGGCACTCAGCAGGTCGGCTTGATACTCTTGTACCAGATGGTCGAGGATTGGCGACAAATCGCCTGCCATGGTTTGTGCCAAACGATGTAGCGTCAGGTTGATGCGATGGTCTGTGACGCGACTATCAGGAAAATTATAGGTTCGAATTTTTTCTGACCGATCGCCACTGCCCACTAGGTTGCGGCGGGTAGCGGCCTGCGCATCGTCTTGCACCTGCTGGGCCTGGGTCATGATCTTGGCTTGTAGCAGGCTCATGGCGCGCGCCTTGTTTTTGTGTTGCGAGCGTTCGTCCTGACACTCGACGACAATCCCAGTGGGAATGTGGGTCAACCGCACCGCCGAATCCGTCTTGTTAATATGCTGACCGCCGGCACCGGATGCGCGGTAGGTATCGACCCGCAAGTCACTCTTGGAAATTTCCACTTCATCCAGTGCCTCGACCTCGGGCATCACCGCAACCGTGCAAGCTGAGGTATGGATTCGCCCTTGCGATTCTGTCTGCGGCACGCGCTGAACTCGATGGGTGCCAGACTCAAATTTGAGCAGGCCATAGACATTCTTGCCCTCGATTCGGCTGATAATTTCTTTGTAGCCACCGTGATCGCCACTGCGTTCGTTGAGAATCTCGAGTTTCCAATTTTGGTTCTCGGCAAACCGTTGGTACATGCGCAAGAGATCACCGGCGAATATCGCAGCTTCATCGCCACCGGTACCAGCGCGGATCTCTAAAAAAATATTATGTGAATCGTTCGGGTCTTGCGGCAGTAGCAGTCGCTGCAGTTCTGAGTCGAGGGCCGTGATATCCGCCTCGAGCGTCTGTAACTCGTCGTCTGCCATCGCACGTATTTCAGGATCGCTGTCGCTGGCCATCAGTCGCGCTTCTGCCAGCTCGGCATCAGTTTTCTCGTAGCTGCGGTAACAAAGCACTACAGGCTCAATTTCCGCATATTCCTTCGAATAGCCTCTAAACAAGTTTTGGTCGGCAATGGTCTCGCTGTCGCTGAGTAGCGCCGCCAGGTCGTCATAGCGTTCGAGCAGCTGGTCGAGTTTAACTTTGAGGGATGCTTTCATGGTTTAGTTGTCCAGGCTCTGATCGTCGTCGCCGAGTTGAAACAAGTCTTCAACGGCCGTGAGCATATCTTCCCGCCCCTCGGCACTCGCCTGTTTGAGTTGAATGCTGGGTGTATGAATGATTTTGTTGGTCAGCTGGTTCGCGAGGCTGGTCAATACGTCAGCGGGTGCATCACCCTTGTTGAGGCGCTGCAACGCCTTACTTAATTCTATGGACTTGATGGTCTCATGTCGCTGACGAAAGCGTTTGAGCATATCAACGGCTTGACGTGATTTGTGCTGGTGCTGAAAATCTTTGACCGCTTGTTCAATGATGGCCTCGGCTTCAAGAGCTGCTTCCTGACGACTGCTCAGATTCGCAGAAATAATTTTTTGCAGGTCGTCGACACTGTACAAATAGATATCACTGAGCTCGTCGACTTCTGGTTCGATATCCCGAGGAACAGCCAGGTCCACCATGAAGATGGGTTTATGGCGACGTGATTTCAGCGCGTTCTCAACCGAGGATTTGATGAGCACCGGGGTTTCACTGCCCGTTGCGGAAATCACAATATCCGCGTGAGCCAACTGCGCAGGAACGTCGGTCAAGTCGGTGGCGGTGGCGGATAGCTCCACTGCTAATCGTTGAGCATTGGCCAGGGTTCGGTTGGCGATGACGAGTTTTTTGACGCCGGCATTTTTCAGATGTCTGGCCACCAAACCAATGGTTTCGCCAGCCCCGATCAGCAACGCGTTACAGTCGGCAATGTCAGCGAACAGCTGTGCGGCCAAGACCACTGAAGTGGACGCAACAGAAGTAGGGTTTTGGCCGATAGCTGTGGTTGATCGAATATGTTTGGCAACATGGTAGGTGTTCTGGCACAAGCGGTTGAGTTCGGCGCCCATAACCTGATGGTCCTGTGCATGACTGAAACAGTCCTTCATTTGCCCCAGAATCTGCGGTTCACCCAGAATCATAGAGTCGAGACCTGCTGCGACGCGCATGATATGTTTGATCGAGCTGTGGCCCCAGTAGGTGTAAATACTGTCCTTCAACATTTCAACCGGCAGTTGGTGGTAGTCAGCAAGCCAATGGATGATGCTCCCAGGCTGGTTGTTGGCATGAACGGCATAAATTTCAGTTCGATTACAGGTCGACAAAATGGCAAGCTCCTGCAATCCGGCACTGGCTTTCAGCGCGGTCAGGGCATGTGCCAGTTGGCTCGAGGTGAATGCAATCTTCTCACGCAGGGCGATAGGCGCGGTGTGATGATTGATTCCGACAATCAATAAATCCATGGGTGTTTAGCCAGTGTCCTGTCATCTCGGCGTGGTCAAGGTCGTTGAAGCACCGCTACCCGCCAGTTGCGCGCGGATCCGGTATTCCGGGAAAAGAAAAATGAACCCCAACACGCTGTTTACGTACTAATTAATCTGTCAAAGTGTCTAGCAATTGCTTCGTTCGTCAATGCACCACACCGACAATGCAAAGCCTGTGTGCTGCTGAATGACCTATTGTACGTTGGTTACGGTATTGAATATAGGCATTGTCGTGATGTCGACCGGTCAATTGTTCTGCTGCCGTAGGCAATCGTACCCATGTAGAACCATAATTATTGGATAAAACTATAGTGAAAAGCTTCTTACAGGCGTCGAAACTACCGTCGCTCAGATTGTTGATGGTGTTCTTGACGGCGCTATTGGCCGGCTGTGCGAGCTCGTCGCGAGAGGCGAGTGAGGTACAGGGTGCGGAATCCGTGCCGCCGACGCTGAATCTTAGCAACCCTTCTGTCGCGCCAGCGCCGCTAGAGTATCCAGTGGCCGCCTTTCCCCGAGACTCGCTGTATCAATTGCTGGTCGCGGAAGTGGCGGGATATCGCGGTGATTTCGCCACGGCGATGGCAAAGTACCTGGAGATGGCCGTGGAAACCCGTGATCCGGGTGTCGCAAGTCGCGCCGCCCGTTTGGCGGTCTACCTCCAAGACGATGCTGCGGCGCTGGCGGCCGCCCAGGTTTGGGTTGAGGTTGAGCCCGATAGTCTGGATGCGCAGCGCCAAGCGGCCAGCCAGCTCATTCGGGTTGGCGATCTGGAGCAGGCCATTGTGCACATGGCGGCGATTCGTGCCCTTGGCGGAGTCGCGAATTTCGATATTTTTGCTTATCACTCGGCCGAGCTAGACCTGTCAGCGCGAGATGGGCTACTCGCTGCCATCGATCGGATGCTGCAGGACTATCCTGCCGACTCGCAGTTACTGTTTTCCCAGGCGGTTTTGCTGGAGCAGAACGGTCGCTTTGCCGAGGCTTTAGAGATTACCGACCGACTGCTGCTCAGTGAGTCCAACGTCAACATTGTGATTCTCAAGGTCAATATCCTCAAGAACAGCGATCGGGTGGCCCAAGCCTTGCGCTTTTTAGCGGCTCGGCTGGACTCTGACGAAGACAGTCGGCGCACGCGCCTGCTATACGCCCGCTTATTGTATGAATCAGATCGATTGGCGGACGCGCGGCAACAATACGAATTGATTCTGGAACAGGCGCCAAAAGACGGTGACATTTTGCTTGCGCTGGCCTTGATAGCCCTTGAGCAGGACCATGTCCGTGTTGCGCAAGATTACCTGGCGCAAATGGTGCGCTGGGATCAGCGCGTCGGTGAGGCGCACTTTTATCTTGGCAATGTTGCCGAGCAAGAAAATGACTGGGTGACTGCCGTGCGTGAGTACAAGCTGGCGGGTGGAGGGTATGAATACCTGCCAGCTCAGGCGCGAATAGCGAGCATTTTGATTGATCAGCAACGAACTTCAGAAGCATTGAATCACCTGGCGACAGAGCGGCGTGATCACCCCGAGCATTTTCAGCCATTAATCATGATCGAGGTCCAATTGCTGGGCGAGTACGGTATGAGCGATGAGCTGTTCTCTCTGCTGGATCATATTATTGCGCAAGACCCTGAAAACATTGAATTGTTGTACTACCGGGCGATGGCCGGTGAGCGTTTCGACCGGCTGGATATTCTAGAGCGTGACCTGCTGCGGGTGCTGGCCTTAGACCCGGAAAATGCCGAAGCGATGAACGCGCTGGGTTATAGTCTGGCAGACCGTACCGATCGTTATGCTGAGGCGTTGGCGCTGATTCAGCGCGCGTTGCTGATTAGACCGCAGGAGCCGGCCTTTATCGATAGCCTGGGATGGGTGCAGTACCGTTTGCAGAATTATGAAGAGGCGGTGATTCAGCTGCGCCGAGCGTTAGCGTTATTTGAAAATGACGAGGTGGCAGCGCATTTAGGTGAGGTGCTGTGGGTGCAGGGAGAGCGTGCAGAGGCCCTGGAGGTTTGGAACAAGGCCCTTGAGTTAGTGCCGGACAGCGAGCCTTTAAAACAGGTCATAGAGCGATTAACCCAACCGTGAAATTGATGCCCCGTCATTGGTCTGTCTTCTGCTGCTGGGGCCTGGGTTTGCTGCTGCTCAGCGGCTGTGCAACTCGCGCTATACCCGCAGGCTCATTGGCCGCGGCCTCGAACTGGTCGCTCGAAGGCAAGCTGGGCATCGTCGCTGCTGGCCATAGCGGCAATCTCAGTATCTCCTGGGTACAAGAGTCTGATCGGTATGCCATTAGCTTGTATGGGCCTCTGGGGATTAGCGTGGGTCATATCTCAGGCTCGATGGAGGGCGCCACGCTGGATCTTGGAGACGGCAATCCCCAGCAGGCGAGCAGCCCGGAAGCGCTGGCATTAGCTGCCCTCGGCTATGCGTTGCCGGTATCACCCATGCGCTATTGGGTGCGCGGTATCCCGGCCCCGGGACAGCGATTCAAGACCATTGATGATGGGTTTCGACAACTCGGCTGGGATGTGCTGATTCGTCGTCAGGGTGTGCTCGGCCCGCTGAAAATACAACTACAGCGTGCAGAGATGAAGCTGCTACTGGTTGTCAAAGCGTGGCACTATTGAAATTTCAATTGCCAGCGCCCTGCAAGTTGAATTTGTGCCTGACGATCACTGGGCGGCGCGCAGATGGCTATCATGAGCTGCAAACGGCATTTCAGCTGCTCGATTATGCTGATGAGATCACGTTTGCGAGTGCTGATTCTTTGCAGGTGAGTGCCCTGAGTGGGGTTGCTGCCGAAGATAACCTTGTCTACCAAGCCGCTCAAAAACTGGCGGCGCTCACGGGTTGTGCGGCTGGTGCGAACATTCAGCTCAGCAAGCGGATCCCCAGCGGTGCTGGACTTGGCGGGGGCAGTTCGGATGCGGCAACGACCCTGGTGGGTTTGAATCTGCTCTGGGGCACGGGTTTGTCGTTAACGGCGCTCGCAAATTTAGGTCTTGAATTGGGTGCCGACGTGCCCGTTTTTGTTCATGGACAATCTGCCTGGGCAGAAGGCGTGGGCGAGCAATTGGTGCCTCTTAAGCTGCCGCAACGGTGGTTTGTGGTGATCCAACCTGATTGCCAGATCAGTACCCGAGAAATATTTTTGCATCCGGATTTGACACGGAACTCAACTCCGATCACAATAGCGCGCTTTTTAGAGACAGGCTCATTAAACAACTGCGAAGCAATAGCGCGCATGCTATACCCGCAGGTTGATGAGGCGCTGCAGTGGTTAAGCCGCTGGGGTCTTGCTAGAATGACCGGCACAGGGTCTTGCGTCTTTATTGACGTAGACACGCAGGCACAGGCTGAAGCGATTCAGGCAGCCGTACCGGCGAAATGGACGAGTTTTAGCGCAGTAGGTGTCAATGACTCCAGTCTGCATCGAGCAATGGCCAGTTTAGGCCCGATGCGAAGTTGACTGAGTCAGGGTTGTGTTGTTAGAGAGTAAGTAGAAAGTTTGGAAAAAGAGTTCTAGAAGCAAGCAGTATAGTAGATTGAAACGTCTAACTGTTTGTCGTAGAAGCGCAGAGATTGGGGTGTCGCCAAGTTGGTAAGGCACAAGGTTTTGATCCTTGCATGCGCAGGTTCGAGTCCTGCCACCCCAGCCATTTTTTAACCCGCTTGCTCATCATGTCAGAGTGTGTCTTTCTCATCTCGGATCAATATCGTGGCTGAACTGAAGATTTTTACCGGTAATGCTCATCCAGAGTTAGCGCATCGGGTAGTGGACAGACTTCGAATGGAGTTGGGTCGAGCCGAAGTTGGCCGATTCAGCGATGGCGAAGTGAGCGTCGAGATACACGAAAATGTGCGTGGCAAGGATGTCTTCATTCTGCAACCCACGTGTGCACCGACCAATGATAATTTGATGGAACTCATTGTCATGGCCGATTGTTTGCATCGCGCTTCGGCTCATCGCATCACGGCTGTGGTGCCGTATTTCGGGTATGCCAGACAAGATCGTCGTTCACGGTCCGCCAGAGTTCCGATCACCGCTAAAGTCGTCGCCGACATGCTCGGCATTGCCGGTATCGACCGCCTGCTGACCATCGACCTGCATGCAGACCAGATCCAAGGTTTTTTTGCCATGCCGGTGGATAATATTTATGCCACCCCCGTATTATTGAGCGATGTAGAGCGCCAGGGTTATGAAAATCTGGTGATTGTCTCCCCAGATGTCGGTGGTGTTGTTCGAGCGCGGGCTATGGCCAAGCAATTAGATGATGCAGATTTAGCGATTATTGACAAGCGTCGACCGCGAGCGAATGAGTCGGAAGTAATGCACATTATCGGTGACGTCAGTGGTCGCACCTGCTTGCTGGTTGACGACATGGTTGATACCGCCGGCACCTTATGTGCGGCCGCCAATGCGCTGAAGGCGAATGGCGCGACCAAGGTTGTGGCCTACTGTACGCATGCCGTGTTATCCGGTAATGCGATCAAGAACATCAGTGCGTCGAGCATGGACGAGTTGATTGTGACGGACACTATCCCGCTGAGCCCAGAGGCCCAGGCGTGCAAGAAAATCAGGCAACTCAGTATTGCCGATGAACTGGCAGAATCGATCCGTCGAGTCAGTAACGAAGAGTCCTTGAGTGCACTCTTCAGCAAAAGAATTCAACCCGCGCTCTTCTAAGTCCTACCTGGATGGATTGAGAGTGTGGGATGTTTAATACCCAATAATGGGCAATAGAAAACGTCAGGTCTTACGGTCGCGGTAATATCTGGCGTGGATTTTAGGAGAACTAAAATGGCACAAGAATTTGAATTGAATGTTGAACCGCGAGCTGACTTGGGGAAAGGTGCGAGCCGCCGCCTGCGTCGCTTGAACGATCTGGTACCAGCGATCATTTATGGTGGTGGTGAAGAACCCGTTGCAATCACATTGTCACATAAGGATATCCACCGGGCCTGTGAGAATGAAGCGTTTTTTGCGCACATCATCAAGCTGAAGAGGGCTGATGGTGGTTTGGATAACGCCATTATCAAGGCACTGCAGCGTCATCCAGCGAAGGACCGCATTATGCATGCAGATTTTCTTCGCGTGCAGATGGACCATGAAATTACTGTAGAAATTCCGTTCCACTTTCTGAACGAAGACACCGCTATCGGTGTCAAGCAGGATGGCGGTATGGTGTCTCATGTCATGTCCTCGGTCACTATCGCTTGTTTGCCGGCAGATCTGCCTGAATTCATCGAAGTTGATGTGCAGAACTTAAGTCTTGGTGACTCGATCCATATGAACGAGGTCGTTCTTCCCAAGGGTGTGACCATTCCTGAGCTTGCTTTGGGTGATGACCACAATCAGGTGATTGTTTCTGTCAACGCATCTCGTGCGACGATTGAAGCGGACGCTCCTGTTGAAGAAAGTGATGGCGGCGCTGCAAAAGACAGTACTGAAGACTAACGATCGAGCTACCGGGCTAATTCAATGAGCACACCACTTCGTCTCATTGTTGGGGTTGGCAATCCGGGAGAGCAGTATGCGCGAACCAGACACAATGCCGGTGTTTGGTTCGTTTCTCGATTTGCAGAGCAACAGGGCGCACAGTTCAAAAACGAGAAGAAATTCTTCGGCCACGTTGCGACCATCAATTACCAACAAAACGAACTTCGCCTGCTGATTCCTAAGACTTTTATGAATGAGAGCGGCAAAGCTGTGGGCGCGATTGCGAATTTTTATAAAATCGATCCGCAGGACATCCTGGTGGCCCATGATGAATTGGATCTTCCGTCTGGAAGCATTCGCTTCAAGCAGGGCGGCGGTCTCGCCGGCCATAATGGTTTGCGAGACATCACTCGAGCGCTGGGTGGCCGTCAGGATTTCAACCGACTGCGGATTGGTGTTGGTCATCCAGGGACTAAGACAGACGTCATTGGCCATGTGCTGAGCACCGTTAGTCCTGCCGATGAAAAGCTGATTCAGCAGTGTATTGACGAGGCCCTGGTACTCATGCCCCTAGCGGCTCAAGGTGAATGGGAACAGGCCATGAATGCCTTGAATGGCTTTAACGCCAGCTAGGCGATAGCGTACCTAACAAGTTTGAAATAGCAGCTGGCGGGTTCCTGGCGCCAGCAAAGATTCGATTCACCTAAAGGAAATTATCCATGGGCTTTAATTGCGGCATCGTTGGCCTCCCCAATGTCGGTAAATCGACGCTTTTCAATGCGCTGACCAAGGCCAGTGTCGGTGCGGAAAATTTCCCGTTCTGTACTATCGAGCCGAACTCCGGGGTCGTTGCCATGCCTGATCCGCGGCTCAACAAGCTCGCCGAGATCGTCGATCCGCAACGGGTCGTGCCGACCAGCATGGAGTTTGTGGACATTGCCGGCCTGGTGGCAGGTGCCTCGAAAGGCGAGGGTCTGGGTAATAAATTTTTGGCGAACATTCGCGAGACCGATGCTATTGCCCATGTCGTGCGCTGCTTCGAAGATGAGAATGTAACCCACGTTTCTGATAGCGTCGATCCGGCCCGTGACATCGAGGTGATCAACACGGAGTTGCAATTGGCTGACCTCGACTCTGTGGAAAAGGGTATTCTTCGCTTCAGCAAGACCATCAAGAGCGGCGACAAAGAAGCCATTGCGCGTGTTGCGTTTCTGGAGCGCCTGCAAGCCCATATCAATCTGGGCAATCCGGCGCGAACCTTTACGTTTACCGACGATGAGCGAGATCTCGTGCGAGAACTGCATTTGCTCACCATGAAGCCTGTGCTGTATATCGCCAACGTTGATGAAGAAGGTTTTGAGAATAATGCATTGCTGGATGCGGTGATGCAGATCGCGGCAGCGGAAGGCGCGGAAGTCGTTGCTATCTGTAATAAGCTGGAAGCTGAAATTGCTGAGCTTGAAGACGAAGAAAAAGCCGAGTTTCTCGCTGAGATGGGTATGCAGGAGCCAGGGCTTGATCGCGTAATCCGAGCCGGTTACCGGTTGTTGGGTCTACAGACCTATTTCACTGCTGGTGTCAAAGAAGTCCGTGCCTGGACCGTGCGCCAAGGTGCGACAGCGCCGCAGGCAGCTGCCGTTATTCATACGGACTTCGAGAAAGGCTTCATTCGAGCCGAGGTTACAGCCTATGCAGACTTTGTGGCGTTCAAGGGTGAGAGCGGCGCCAAGGAAGCTGGCAAATGGCGCCTGGAAGGCAAGGAATATCTGGTGCAGGACGGCGATGTCGTCCATTTTCGGTTTAATGTTTAGATAAGCATTCGGTTTTCGGAATCTTACTCGCGAAAAGGGCTAGATATAAGCCAGTTAAACGTTGTCGCCGGGGCCTGGCTGGGGGCTCCAAAAACCGTCTGAGCACAATCGACTTGGCGGGTGCGCCTATGTATCACTTGGGTGTGCCAATAGTGGTCTAGCAATGGATTGACTATGATTGTCGTCCTGGCCAGGCCTTTCAGTGCACTCAGACCGGCCCCAAAGTCCTCATGAAGCTCAATCGGGCTTGCCTGGTGACTACCAGTGGCGGCACAGAAATCGGCGGTGCCGGTGGTCATGTGAGCCGCTACCTTGAGCAGGTTTGCGGCTTTGTCGGCGCGCAAGATGTTCAGCAGATTGCCGTAGGGGGTTCCAATGGCAGTGCTGAGGCGATGCGGGCTGACGCCAGAGCGCAGATCTAGGCCATGCCTGGCTAGGCTATTGCGCCGTGGCGTCGGTGGCAGCCAGTGATATTTTCAGACTGTCGCGGGTTATTCCAACTGAATCAGTCAGAATCTTGACAAATTTTCATTGAAATTAGAGAATGCGCGTCCTCAAAGCCCGATCGTCATTCGCAGGATGTGTTTTGAAGAAGCAAGTTGAAGTGTGGCTACGTAGCTCAGTTGGTTAGAGCACAGCATTCATAATGCTGGGGTCGGTGGTTCAAGTCCACCCGTAGCTACCAACTCGGTTTCTTCGCAGCGCGAAGAAAGTCGAGACCGCCAGCGTTTTCACTGAAGGTGAAAATCGCGAGAGGCCAGTACCGTCTATTTTTCTGCACTGCACCGCGAACCTGCCCTATACCTCCGCAATCTCGATAATTCATGCATTTGACAGCCCCAGTTGCGCTGGTTGCTGCTGCTTCTTTGCTGTTTGAATAGGGGTTAGTGGCTTACTCAGAAACAGAGTCGGCGGGGTGATTTAAAGGGCGCGGGGGTAGGGTTCGTCTTCGTTAGTATTAGTTGTACCCTTCCCAACACATCAAAAGCCAATTTTAAAAAAGAGTAGGTTATGCGGCTAACTATGCTGCTGCTTGTCCACAGGCACCTACGAGCTTGATTAGTCTATCTGACACATCGTCATCAACTGTAGGATATGCTCCTGCTGGATGAAGACTGCTCCGTGGCATAAGTCAAAGTTGCACTTAAGGTGCATTGTAATCTCATTCCCCTGTCTGGCTTTTGGGTCTAGACCTTCTTAGATCAAAATATTAACTTTCGTTTATATACACTTCATTGATTGAGGGCTAAATTGCTGCCTCCTCAGGAGACTAATGCTAATGAAGTCGATCCCGGTAACTCTTTTCTACCGATCAACTGATATTATCGCGATATCATGTAAAGTCTTATGCGGTGGCGGTACGAGCAATTAAGAAAACAAATAAAGGATTAAAGATCATGACCAATAAAAAACTTCTATTGCCGTCTCTGCTGGCAATTCTCAGCGGATGTGCTAGTGCCCCAGCTGATATTGCCCCAGCAATGGTGGACTCATCCGGATATCGGAAAATGACTTGTGACGGTCTATTGCTTGCTGCGAAGAATGAAGGCGTTAATTTAGAGTCGGTCAGCAAGGACCAGCGTAGTTCTAGAAATTGGGATATAGCATTAAATATTTTGCTCATTCCGGGCTTTGGTGCTCTGACGGGAGATTCGGAGCGCGAAGTTGCTGAAGCAAAAGGGCGAGTGATTGCGATTCAAAATGAGTATGGTGACCGTTGTGATGGACCCACAGGATCTGTATCGAAGTTATAGCTTGTTTGCTTATGGACTCGATCGTAATAGTCCGGCACTCGCTCTAAAATAGTGATTCAAGTAGGCTCGAACTTCAGGGCAGTCCACGGGGCTGCCTTTTTATTTATTGATCACTCCTAACAGCTTTAAAATATTCGGCCACAGGTTTTGTATGAGGTGGGGTGATTAAGTAGGCCGGGGGTAGGGTTCGTCTTCGCTAGTATTAGTTGTATCCTTTCAGAGACTTCAAAAGCTGAATTTAAAAATTAGTAGGTTATATGGCTGCCTATGCTGCTGCTTGTCTCACAGGCACCTACGAGCTTGGTTAGTCTATCTAACATACCAGTCATCAGCTTTAGGATATGCTCCTCCTGGATGAAGACTGCTCCGTGGCATAAGTCAAAGTTGCACTTAAGGTGCATTGTAATCTCATTCCCCTGTCTGACTTTTGGGTCTAGACCGTCTTTTTTACAAAGCAGTAACTTTCGTTTAGATACGTCTTCTTGATTTAGTACTAGAATTTTAAAACACTATAAGACGAATCAGGATAATGAAGATGCATCCAGTAACTCTCCTCTGCAGATCAGCCGCTTTTATTTCAATATTAACGATAGTCGCATGCGGAGGCGGTGGCGGTGGCGGATCCTCTACGCCTGCGCCTGCACCTACACCTACGCCTGCACCTACACCAGCTCAACCATCGTTTTCGTACGACACCATTGTCTCACCTCCTGAGAATAAACTTTGGGATGCGATTTCTTACGGGAAGGTGCGGCTGAGTAACAATGCGCCCTTTGCTGAGTATTCGATCGATTTGCTTGCGTCCATCACTGAGCGCAGTGCTGGCGCTGATTTTAGTCTAGCTGGTGAAACTACCGACGGCACCACAATAAGTTACGACTGGAGCGTTACAGAGTCGAACATTGCAGTCGCGGTACCACTTTTCGATGAGAGTGGAAATGTGCAGGCGGGCCTTATAGGTCAAAGCTTTGCTAATGCTGAATCGCTTATTGCGCTATACGCTCCCGACTGGCTGGCTACAGTTGGGGTAGAGTATGTAAACTTTGCATCGATTCAGATAGTAAGTACAACAGGGACGGGGCGAGTGGACACTTTCCCCTTGATCTATGGTGACCTTACCGAGACTGCCGATGTCCCTACTACTGGATCAGAAGTCTTCTCGATGGCCGCCAACTCTATATTTCAGTATTGGGAGGCTGATGGCTCGACTATACTGATATTGGGGACGGGCTCGGCAACATTGACGATTGATTACGCCGCAAAGTCAGTAGTGGGCTCCATTCAGTTTGCTAGATTCTATGATTACGGCCTTTTCCTTGCTGGAGGATCGGACTACTCGCAGATCCTTAGCTTTCCTGCGCAGTCATTTGATCTAGTTGGCGGGACGTTGACTGGGGGTCTTTTCGCTGGGGAGCTTCGAGGTACTACAGCTGTATCTCAAGGTATTATTGGTGGAGCCGGTGGTTTGACGGGAGCTCTTTTCGGGCCAAATGCGGCGGATATCGGCGCCTCTATTCTCTTGCTGAAATCTGATGAGGACACCGCCACCACCAATTATTGGGACTCTGCAGGCTCACTCATAGGTAGTTGATGCGGATAGGCTGAGTTTTAAATCAACCACTACTAATACTTAGGGATGACGATTGTGAAAATAGTGTGGCCAATGACGATATTGCTGATTGTTTTAACGGGGTGCAATACAGTCCCTTATTCTGGTGATATCCCCAGCATCATCAAAGTTTATGAGCAGAAGATAGATTTTGCGCAAGCGGGCATTTCGTACGCACAATGCCTAAATGAAGTTCAGATTCCCGAAGCACCTATGCTGGATCCGGAAAATGAAAGCCTTCAAGAATTGATACCTATTATTAGAAGGTTCGTACTCGAGGATACAACAGTTCTAGAGAAAACCATTGCCGGGGAGGGAACTAACGGGAAAACGTCTGATATAGAGGTAACCTTCCCTTCGTTTCTAACGTTCATTGATGAGAGCCGCGACTTGTTAGGGTATCTGGACCGTCGTTTATCTTTGGGTCAGATGTCCTTAACTAAGAACTCTGCCGACGATCAGACCATCGAGAAGCTCTACGAGCATGATCGTCCGGGCTCATACTATGGGCCTATTTTCGGAGTAGCAGAGGGGCTGAAAGCCAGTCACTATGTAATAACTAGCTCGTTTCCTCGGTACGATGTCTCGAAGGTGGCAGTTGCTATTTCAAAAACAGCTCTTCAGGCGTCTTATTTTAGTGATGAGCTGGACTATGAAGCTATCTATAATTGCTCAATGATTGGCGGTAAGTACGATTCGCGGTTTAATGACGCTGGCTCCCTTGCATTTGAAGACGCGCGCAATGCTGTCGATTTCTCGGCTATGAGCGTTGAAGATCGTAAAATATCAAATCGCGACAAGCGAGAAGAAATGTATCAGCGGTACGACGATGCAAAGGATACCGTCAGAGCCTTAAAGAAATTGTTTTAAGTGTAATCGGCTCCCGTGAGATGTATCTTTTTATTTGTTGCGCTTGTGGCGTCTGCCTCGGCTGTATCTGATGTCGATTACGGAACTATAAAGATCAGCGGAGGCAGACCTCTTCATCAAGCTGAGAAGATCGGCAGGTATAAGAGAGATTTATACCGAAAATATTCTTATATCAGGTGTGTCAATTACCAGCTCGTTAAGCACTTTGGTAGCGACAGTTACAATGAAACAGAGAAAATATTTCCTGCTGATTTGGCGGAAACTTTATATCTAGTCAAGTCGAAGTTAAGTGCTCTGACAGCACAAAGAGAAAGTTTGTTGCTGCATCACGACACCCTCCCGGAAGACAATATATCTTTCGACGAGCAGCACGCAGTAAATCAAAGCCAGAAGCATGCGGGGAAAATAAAGGAGCGTCTTGATTTGGTATTTGATCAAATTTCAGCTAGAAGAGTGACTGAGGGGAATGTGGCTATATGCGACAAGGTGCTAAATCGCTAGTTTATTTGAAGCTGTGGCCGGCGCTGGTCTAATAAAGGCCAGCTAAATCGCTTTAAACGCCCGATATAACTATCTAGAGGTAGAGTATATGTATATTAATCAATGATTTATGTTAAAGCCTTCAAGGCGCCGGTTGCTCTCTGGTGCTCAGGGATTGAGGCCGCTGAGGTAACTATTCAGCCTCACATTTCTTACCCCCAGCCACGTTCCGTCTTGCCCAACTCCTTTTGGTAGCCGGCATCGTCTTTGACTAAGCTTTCCCATTTTGTGCTTCCATGAATTATTTGTGCGGGCCTGCCTTTGCCTCGGCTGATATTGTCTTCGGATCTGTGCCAGAAATACATGTTCTGATTTTTACCTCCAGAGTCTTTGTCCTTGAAGCAAGCATCTGCTTTGACGAGCCCAGCAGCGGCTAACTTATGTTTGATGGCTTTAGCTAATATGCTGTTCCTTTGAAAGATGTCAGTGAACTCACTTTCGGTAAACAATCGCTGGTTGGGATTATCTTCAATCCTGTCCTTGATCTCAGTAGTTGCTTGATCTGCCTGTATACCGATAGCCTTTGCCTTCTCTGGTGTCATCATTGCGGCCGCTGCGATATCAATGCCAGATACATCGGTCGTAGCGAGCAGGTGAGCTATAGCTTCATACCCGCTATCGTGCTTCAGCCATCTAGTGTAATGGTTGAAGTAGGTGTTCTTTGCGTCATCACTGTCAAACTAATGGCTCCACTCGCTAATGAAGAAGCGCCGGTCATTAGCCTCGATAAAAGATGGAGCGTGATTACTCATCATCATCATCATTATCTGTGCAGGAGTTTTGTGCATCTTAAAGTGCTCACCCTTGCGAGCAGCCATGGTGCTGTCGCTAGTGCTCATTGTTTTGATTGTGTTATATACGTCACTCCCAGCCTTAATTGACATCTCCTGTACGATCAGCCACGTACGCGTCCATTTATCCACGGAGCTTAGAGAGTTCATTGCTGATTGGTCGCCTACAGAAGTTACGGCTGACTTGCCAAAGATCGCTTCCAGAGTCTCCGCAAACAACGACTTTAATATTTTCCGGTTTGAGTCACACGCTGCTAACGATCAGCGTTATGTCACGCTCCCACTTTATGTGCCTATATCGGAACCCCCGCAGCTATCTATCCACACTGATTTAGTCACAGCAGGCGACGTCTCATTGAAGGCCTGGGGGGGGTAGGGTTCGTCTCCGCTAGTATTAGTAGTACCTTCCGAGATACCTCAAAAGCTGAATTTAAAAAATAGTAGGTTAGCTTAAGCCTGTTGACCTCTTCCCATCTTTAATGCCAATTCTTCAATGAGATTTTCGACTTTAGCAGCCGTTTGCCGAACACAACAGCTGGTAAATAATTGATAGGACTATGTGAGACGAGTTTTACTTGACCTATACACTCCCAGCAGCGTTTAAGGTTGGCGTTGAGCCCACCAATAGCCATCTGCTTGCCGCACCGAAACCTTTGACTGTGAGCGCTAAGATTAGTTTTGACGTATATCCAGCGAACCGTCTGTTTACCGTGGCTTCAAGAACACTTAAAATCGATAAACGCTAAATCGGTACGAGCAAATAGCAAAAGGAGTATTTGCCATGTTTGAGACAGCTGATATTGCACAATTAGCAGCAGCTAGTGGAGTAATCCTCTCGATGCTCACCGTCGCCAAACAAATATACGACAATACTAAGCAAGCCAAGCTCGCAAATTGGGGGGTGCTTTCTGAAAGGTATATGTCTGTCTATAGTCAAACCAGTAACTTAGAACTCGCAGAGATAATCGTTAAAGGTCGAGAAGACTATGGCGCGTTAACGGCAAGCGAACAATTAGCGTTTGGCCACTTCTTAGAAAACCTGTGCATCGCCAATGAAGGCGCACTTGTTATGGCCAAAAACATCACTCGAACTGACACTGCAATGATTACCCTATTTAATCGCCACATACGTTGGCATTTGAGCAGCAACGGTGCGAGGCAGTGGTTTGAGCAGTTCCAAGAAGAACGTGGATTTCCAGAGGATCTAACGAACTCAATTCGAAAGGCAATCTCCTAAACAGATGTCACCACCCTACACTTTGCTAACGAGGCGCGCAAAGAGCGTTACCTAGAGGATGTCAGGTGCAAGATGATCAAACAATATACGCTAGGCATGACATTTCTCCCGCTTTAGCATCATCATATTCGATGAGGGTCGCCAACGTTTGAGTAAGCTAGCCGTATAGCTTACATGCCCATTCATTATTGTCGTGGCCCCATCCTAAGACTCATCAACTGGTTCGTCTATAAGCCTATGGGTGAGGCTGTTGAGGGTCTAAGGATGAGCCTTGACCCAATCAGCAGCCATCTGCTGTGCTTCACTGATGTCTGCTGGGGTCATCATTTCTGCAACTTTATCTCTATTGGTCTTAGCGCCCTCATGTTCATTGGCTGCTGCGAGGTTCCACCACATGTGCGCAGTCTTATAATCCTGCGGTGTGCCTTCACCTTCATAGTGAATTACACCTAAGTAGTACTGTGCACCTTCATTTCCCTGCTCAGCACTGACTACGAACCATTTTGCAGCTTCCCTGTAATCCTGAGTGATACCTTCGCCTCTGTAGTACATCACGGCTAAGGCCCTTTGCGCATTAGTATTTCCCTTCTCAGCACTGGCTTTAAACCATTTCAAAGCCTCCTTATAATTCTGCGGGGTGCCTTTACCACTATAATAGGACGAGCCTAAGTTGAAATGCGCAGTGGGCAGACCCGGCTGAACCAACGCTTCAGCATCATCAAGCTCACTGGCACTAACGCTGAATGAACCTAATAAAATCAATAGAGCTAGAGCTATCCGCATACGTTTCATCCTGAATTGTTGCTGTTCTTAATCTAAGACTGATCAGTTGGTTCGCCTACATAGTCATCGAGCTGATTGTTCATTGCCATATTACCGCAGCTCCTCAGTCGCAAATGGCACCGACTCAATCACCTCATTTGACTCGCTATCTCTGAGCGATTCGTTGTATTGAAAGAGATTCATAGGCGCGAAAATCAGGAAGACGAAGAAACTGGCTGCCTCTGCGATATGCCAGATCTTCATGTCAAAATTTACGGCGTAGTACTCGCCAGTGGGCAGTGAAATAAAGAAGGTGATTGTAGTTTCAAACGATCATCAGTTACCCGCTTGAGCTCTTTCTTCAATCTACGAATCTCATCTGGCTCTTGCGAGACCTTTCGATAATCCCTCGACCGCGGGCCATACGTTCTGATCCAGTTATAAAGGCTGCTTGTCGTGGTCCCGAGCCTGTCGGTCACTTCATAGGCTCTGACATCTGCTTCAGTGACTTGTTTAACCGCCGCGATTTTAAATTCTGCGGGATATCGCTTTCTACTCATATATTCACGTCTTAGTCGTCATTTTGTGCGACAAAAAGCTGTCTAACAAGTTAGTGGCGATTCAGTCGGCAGAGAGGTTGTTACCTTCATGGGTTTCTCCAATCTTCCTCGAATGTAAAATGCTGTCATCTCTTTCGAATCTTATAGCAACCAGCACCAAGTACAGCGGCTTGGCCCGGCGGCTCGAGTCGTTTATCGACAGGCGACAAGGTCGATCACTGCTTAGGACTGAGTCAGAGGAATGATTTTTTCGCCGAATTCAGCCATCCGATCAAGACCGCCCGGCCCTGCAAAGAAGAAAGCTGGAATCATGATGCGTCCAACCCCAAGTGCTGCCATCTCTTCTACGCCCGCTACCGGATTGGCCATCTGTGCCCCGAATATGGCATTGATCTCAATTTCACTTGGATCTCTATTCGCTTTTTCTGCCGCTTGGCGAACACGTTCTAGTAACTTGCCTAAACGTTCACTATCCCCTTCGCCAGGGAAGTAACCATCAGCCAATTTGACTGCTCGATTTATCGCCGCATCTGTGTCACCGCCAACAATGACCGGGATGTTTCCATTCACCGGCCGAGGACTACAGGTCGCCGGATCGAAGTCGACAAAATTACCATGGAACTCGGCATGAGGACCTGCCCAAAGTGCTCGCATGGCTTCAATGTACTCATCATTTCTGGCGCCGCGACGCTCCCATGGCACACCCAAGGCGTCGAACTCTTCGCGCATCCAACCAACACCCAAACCGAGCTCAACGCGACCACCGGACAATTGATCAAGTGTGGCGAGCTCTTTAGCTAAAATGAGAGGGTTACGTTGCGGCACAATCAAAATACATGTGCCCAAGCGTAATGTTGGTGCCGCTGCTGCTGCAAAAGCTAACCAAATTAGTGGGTCTGGAATCGGCGTATCAGGCTCTGCCGGGATCTTGCCATCTTTTGTATAGGGGTATTTCGAGACGATCGAATCGGGCATCAGCACATGCTCGCCACCCCAAACTGATTCAAAACCAACCTGCTCCGCGCGCTGACACAGTTCTAATGATGCGGGTCCATCGATCGCGATGCTACTGGCAAAAGCTAATCCGACTTTCATATTGTTTCCCCTGCCTGAAACGGTTAACGAATGTCCGTGGTTGATCTAAAGCTACACTTGTTTACGACGAATTGAAATCGCCTCACCATAGCGAAGCTGATTTAATAAATGGGGTCGGGGTAAAATTCACATAACGATGTAATCTAGGCAACGCGTTGGCCGCCACTCAGTCAGTGATGTGGTCTCCCTGACACCGCATATTGTGGATAGAAAAGTTTGCTGTTTCATCCATGAGATCTTATCTATATCGCTGCATCAGCGCCGATGTAGACTGACGGGATAGTGTTTAGCGCCAAAAGGTAGCGTGCCCTTGATAATGTATATTGCTAAAATGACAACGTTTGTCGGTTTGATACGACGCGGGCTTTGTAATACCCCGAGCCATTAGCGTTTCCAGTGCCACGCAGTGATACTGAATAAAAGCCAGTAAAGCTCTGTTCCTTGAGACTAATGCCGTCAATAGACAGTTTGATATTAGCGACGACATT
>Ga0209533_1000825_pt1 | contig 29577 bp, 25 predicted proteins | sample COG_04_FD_184748 | JGI IMG/M metagenome (GOLD analysis project Ga0209533, IMG submission 184748) | Pelagic Microbial community sample from North Sea - COGITO 998_met_04 (SPAdes) (version 2) | ecosystem: Environmental > Aquatic > Marine > Neritic zone/Coastal water | place: Helgoland, sampling...
TTAAAAAAAATTGAAAAAAAAATGTTCAATAAATCATATTAATATTTAATATTAGTGATCAATTATTCGTAATCGATCATTAGTTAGTTATTCTACTCAAAGATGCCCGAACTACCAACTACTCGAGATTTGTTCAAGATTTACTCTAATGAAATCGAACGCTTGATTACAGAGTCGAATAAAGGTCTGTCAAGTGATGATCCACGTTTTAAACTATCGTCCTCTGACATCCATACCCTACACGAACAGTATCTTGCGGACGATAACAGCTGCGAAGATGGGCTCATCCCCGCCCTTGATATGTTCGCAAAGTATCTTGCAGAATATACTAAGAAATATGTTCTCAATTCGCAGATACTTCCCACTATTAATGTACTCCTGGCCAAATTCGTAGATGATGCTGCGCATAAAAAAGCTGTCATATTACTAGGAGAAGCCATCGAAGATCAGGCGCTGGAATATCAAGTGTATGATGCATCGTCTTATCACCAGTAAAATTGATTGCAAATTGATATAAACTGGATGAGAGAAAACAGAGAAAACAGAGAAAACAGAGAAAACAGATAAATAAAATTTTATTTATCTGTTTTAGATCTAGGAAATTATAAATACCACTTTTAATTTAGTTTAATTAAATTAAAATATCTTTCACATTTTTCATTATCATGTAATGGTATTAATGTAAATAATAACGAATTAGTTATTAATTTTAAATTATTGAAATCATCTTCTGAATTTTCAGAAATGAATTTATTTTTAAAATATTCAATTAATTTATTTTTATAACTTAAATTTATTATCTTATCCTCTAAAATTTCATCATATCCTATTAATGATTGATATAATTTCGCCCAATCATATAACCAATCTCCATATATTGTTAATTCGTCACCTTGTTTACCTCTCATGTCTAATAATTTTATTTTACCAAATTGATTAATTAATATATTTGTAAAGACTGGATCTCCATGTATTACTTTTTTTATTCCTCTATTTTTAGTCTCATAATCAGTTAATTGTTCTAACAATAAATTATAAATATTATTACTATTGGCTAAAGCGCTAAAGCCAATGTCAAATTTTGAATAATCATAATTTGCATATCTTCTTTTTAACTTCTCTGCATAATTTGAATATATATTAATATTTTGATTTATTACACTTTTACTATTATGAATACGATTAATTGATCCCATTATATGACCTAATTGTTCGGTTGTTAATTCTTCTGATAAATACAGTTTACTAATAGGTATCCCATTTATTTTTTCCATATCATACCACTTATTATTTGGATCTGAATTAACTAAAATAGGAAATATATCTTTAATTTCATTTGGTATATTATTATAATAATATATTTCGCCCGATAAATCGTCTGATGATTTTCTAAATATTTGTAAACTTGTTGAAGTTAATGAATTAAAGTCACGTGGTTCAATCGCAGACTGATAATACCCTAGTTCTTTCTCTAGATCTGCATAACTAGAAATAGCTAAATCGTCTATATAAAAATCTGCTTGTGGTTTTCCAAAATAAATTTCATCATATGGTATATCAAACTTTTCTAAAGTATCAAAAGTAATTTTTCCAATATCTGCTAGAATTTTTCCCACATTACTCTTATGCGTCGTCATACGTCGAGCAGTATAAATAATAATCACATGTCCCAACCTTTTTAAATATTTTAATGTATTAATGTTATTTTGTATCGGCTCTACTGTTGTATAATCTCCTGATACCTTTGGAAAACTTACTAACGTATTATCTAAATCAAAACAATATCTCTGCGAAGGTAACATCTGATTATTATTTAACGCATTAATTCTAGGAAAATTATTACAAAATAATCTTACATGCAACGGTGTTCCTAAACATATATATTTATTATCATCTATTAAATTTATATTAAAATTTATATCATCCTTTAACATCTCCTGAATTACAGTTGATGTATAAAATTCGTTCTTTTGTCTAATATTATTATCTATTGTTTTTTTACAATATTTATTTAATGTTTTCCATGAACTAAATCCATATGCACCTGTGCATGCAAAATTAGAAATTTTTTCCTTTTCTTTTATCTCTGAAATAGCTGAATCATTATTTAATTTTACATAAGAATATACCGTTTCACTTGAAGTATCATCGAATACAATTACACTATTTTTATTATTCCATAAATTTATTACATCTATTGTATAAAAATTATCACCATCTAAACATAATATTGAATCATCGTCTTGATTTAAATCATTTAATGCAATATGTATCGTTTCTGCTGCACCTCTGGTATTTTCTTTTAGTATCATAAACTTGAAATTAAATTTCGGATACCTCTTTTTTAATTGTTCTTCAAATCTATACTTATATAATTCCTGATTATATGGAATATAAATAATAGTATTATCACTTATATTTAGACTATCAAGTAACCAAAAAATTATAGGTTTTCCCATAACATTAACTAATGGTTTTGGTAAATTATAACCAGAATTACTAAAACGCGTACCTAAACCACCTAATGGTATTAATATAATCATTACTAATACTTACAATTTAAATTTATAGATAAAAATTTAAAATATTATAATTAGTTGATAAATATTTCATCACGATTCTCTTTTGACATACTTAAAATATCTGTTAATTTATATTTAATACCATTAACATAAATATAATTCCCCCCTGAACCAGATGATTTCCCCTCATACTTTCTCCAAAATACATTACAATCTTCAGTTCTAGCAACAAAATGATATGTAGACGAATCATATCTACTAAATTTTGCAAACCAAATATAACTTAATTGCATATCATATTCTGCCAAAATATCTTGTATTTTTATATAATTTGTTTTTTGCTGTAATAAATCTATATCTACCATTGGTCCCTCATATGAGAATATATCTGAATTATCTAATGGATTTTTAATTTTAACTTTATCGGTTAAATGTATATACATTCTTTAATAAAATACAATTTATATTTAAATAATTACTTTTTCAACATATATTGATGTTGTACAATGCCAAAAATTGATGTTAAAATCGCTGATCCTAAATATAAATATGTCATTTTTATACCATATATTTTATCTAAATCAATTTCATTATATGTGTTTGTAATAACCCAGCATAGTGCAGGAGCGATTGTGTATAAACCGCATGTTCCAGCACTATAATTACAATATAATAAACGTATTAAAGGTAATTGATGAAATATGCCATCTAATATTATTATTTGATAGTATGGTAATTCATATCTTTTATGTTTTGTTTTCCATACTACTTTTCTTGGATATATATATGTCATAAATCCACCGATAATACTCGTATTTATTATTGACGTTCTTAACGCACCATTAAATGGTAATAATTCAAGTTCTGCCCCAAGATACCAAGTATAATTCCATAATGTCCAGTATCTAATCATATACATATACAATTATTTTTTTTATTCAACAGTTACACATTTTGCTAAATTTTTTGGTAAATCTGGATTTAATCCTCTTTCAATTGATAGATAATATGCTGCAATTTGTAAAGGAATTACTGATAATAAATCACAAAATATTTTATTATTTGGAACAATCACTTTATTTTCATACGAACACTTATCATCATCTGTAATAAATAAGATTGGAGCATATCTCGACTTGATTTCTTCATATGCATTATTCATTTTTGCATAATGTTCATTTAATGGAGCTATCAAAATAACAGGCAAATTCTCATCTAATAATGCAAAAGGCCCATGTTTTAATGCACTTCCAGAATATCCTTCTGCATGTATATACGTTATCTCTTTAATTTTTAGAGCACCTTCTCTTGCGATTGCCTCGCCTTTACCTTTACCTAAAACAAATAAACTAGGTTTATTTAATAAGTCAACCATCATATCTTTATTTTCATTACTACTTTCTATTGTCTTTTTTATATCATATGGTAATTTTCTTAAACATTCAATATAATTTCTTCTTTTATTACTATTCTTATCATGTATTTGGCTAAACCATACAGCCATCATACTTAATAAGATTACTTGATTGGTAAATGATTTAGTGGATGCAACTCCAACTTCACGTCCTGCATTTAAATAACAACCACAATTTGATTCTCTTGCTATCATTGAATCAACTACATTTATAACACCTATTATAAATAAATCGTTGTCTTTCCCAATATCTATACATCTATGTAAATCTTTTGTTTCCCCAGATTGTGATAACATAACTAAAGCAGTATTACCAAATTTAGGTATATCCTTTTCTGTAAATTCTGCTCCATCTACTATCTGAATTGTATTGAAATTACATAAATCTTTAAAATAATGGATGCCATACAATGCAGCATGATATGATGTGCCACATGCTAAAAAAATTAAATTATCTATACGTGTTAATACCTCTTTATTTTCTTCTAACCCACCTAAATTTACTTTATCATCCTCTAATAAACGCCCGCCTAAACTTATTGCTCTTAATGATGCATCAAATTGTTCATTAATTTCCTTAATTGTCCAATAAGGATAAGGCGTAGGTGATAAGTCAAAATTTGTACTTAATGTATCATATAAATCATATTTTTTATTAGTATCTATATGTATTTTATTATCATTTTTTGTTATTATACATATATCATTGCTATCTAATATAAAGTAATTATTTACTAATCCATGAAACCCACTTTGTTCAGAAGAAACTATTACCATATCATCCATTTGGCCCACTAATAATGGACTGCCGTGCCTGACACAAAATAATTTATCAGGATTATCTAAATCCATTATAGCAAGACCCCATGTACCTGACATCATTTTTAATGTCTTTTTTATAGTATCTACAAAATTATCGGAATCTTTATTATTAAATGCTAATAAATTTACAATAACTTCCGTATCTGTGTGTGATTTAAATTCGATCCCTTCGTTTTGTAACATTATCTTAAGTTCTGAATAATTTTCAATAATACCATTATGAACTAATGATATTTTGTTATCATAACTAATATGCGGATGAGAATTCTCATTGGTTTTAGCACCATGTGTTGCCCATCTTGTATGAGCTATCCCAATATTTGAATTTAATATATTTAATTTTTCATTTTCTAACTGCTTTATAGAATCTAGTTTAGATGTAGACGCATACTTTAACATACTAAATTCTTTATTCATAGTACATACTCCCGCAGAATCGTATCCTCTATTTTGTAGTTGTTTTAAACCTGCTAATAAAATATCAATTACATTATTATTAGATAATGATAATAAAGCTATTATGCCACACATTATAATATTTATATAAATATTATAATAAATTTATGATATATAAAATTTATAATATATATTTTCTATATAATTTGTTTCTTATCGATCATTCCTCTATTATTAAATAAAACTAATTTAATTTCATCTTTAATTTTATTTAATACTTTATTATTGTCTTTTTTATCGATATATCTTTTAAATTTATTCATAATTTTCGGATACTCATTACCTTTTTCTATCCATTCCTCTAGTTTTTGTTCTAGAATAACATCTTTGTCATCTATTAAATTAGTTATTGCTTCATCCCTATCTTTTAGTATCCATTTTTTTCCATTATACAGCATCACATAATTATTTTTAATATTCGAAATATAGATATTATGATTTTCTGGTTTCTGTGGATCAAAATGAATTTGTTCTATTAAATAAGGTACACAAAAATTAGAATGATTCAGGCATTTCATATAATCTTTATCTGTTAAGTGACTCATATCTGTATTCCCGTATGATAATAATTTAATATTTTGTTGAATATTTATATTACTATTTGTTATTCCTGCTTTCTTAATTAATTCCTTTATTTGACTATTTTGTTCTTTAATTTGATTATTTAATATTTGTCGTTCTTCTTTCATTTGTTCTTTTTCTTCTTTCATATGTTCTTTTTCTTCTTTCATTTGTTCCTTTTGTTCCTTTAATTGTTCATTTAATAATTTTACTAATTCTATCATATTTTTATTATTATCATCTTTTTCCTTTTCTTTACATGTTTTTAAATGTCTCCATAAATTTTTATAACTACTTAATACTTTTTTACAATATTCACATTTATTTATATTATCTTCATCTGAATCATTATTAATTATTTCATTATTATTTTTTGGGTATTTTATGAGTGTTTTATGGGTATATTCATCACAATTTACGGGTATTTTTTGGGTATTTTCACAAATTTTAATTTTATCAATTATGTTATATATTTTATATTCTTCATTTAATGTATCATCTGTATTATTATTATTACATATATATTTACGTCTTAAATGACACATATATTTAGTTTTAATTAATGTTTTATATCCACATCTAGGACAATGATAATTTACCATATATATACATATTTATATATATATATTTAAATATATTTAGGATATATTTTAGATATTTTTTAGATATATTTTAGATATTTTTTAGATATTAAATATAATAGACATATTAAGATTAAATATAGACCAACTAAATTTATATTAATATGTATATATTAGATCATAAATATGTATATCCTCCACCATATATTTTGGATATTTATATTTGAGTAGGGGGGGGGGAATTTTATTTTTAAAAAAAGTATTTCAGTTTTTTTAAAAATAGTTTTTCTAACTTTTAAAAATTGCACTTTTTAGATGGTTAAACTTACCGTTTTCTGGAAGATGATAATATACTCTATTGTGTAATTTGTTTCTTATAAACCATTTTTCTATTATTAAATAAAAATTACCAGGTATTTGATAGTAATCGTTTATAATATAGATCGATAGAATGATCGCCAACACTCCAACATCGAAAAAGAGAATATTTATACCAGGAATAATCATAATTATAGTATACGGCTTAAGTATGCCATTTTAAATCTTAATGGGTGTAAATAAAATAATTTATATTATAATGACAGGTATAAATGATTTATGTAATTTAAAATATACGGGAGCTACTCCGAATAAGTCACATATATTAATATCATGTTCAATATTTAAATTAAAAGATATGTATAGAAATTTTCATGTTTATATTAATGGTTTGTGTTCATTAATTGAATATATTTCAACTGCAGAAGATAAAACATTGATTCGTATATATTTTGATTTAAGTATAAAAAATGATAAATTATTTATAGATTTATATAATAATAATGTTGTAAAGTCATATGTTCAGTTTTGTGAATATAAATGTCCAAGTTTTATTTTAGATAATTATCATCGTGGGACATTTGGAACGTTTGTTCGATTTCTACCAATGTTTGATTCAACTTTAGATGTACGTCTTATTTATATTTCAGATATTGATTATGTAACAAGGGAGAAAATATTTTATATTAAATATGTTATAAGAAAATTTATTAAATCAGATTATGATGTATTATGTATTCAAAAAATTGGTTATGAATTCAAATATGGAAATGAATTTAAAAATAAATATTTAGACGGAACATGTCTCGCAAATATTTATTTAAAAAAAACACGTTTACCTATAGATATATTTACTAATACATTAAAAAAATTACGTGATAATAATCCAGAAATATTAAATGAAATTAAAAAAATGTATAATAGTCGTGTTAATTTAACATCTAATTCACACATAAATACAAGTACCTTTACATATGGTATCGATGAATGGTTTATTAATAAGATTGTTTTAACACAATTTATCATAAATATAAATATATCATGTGGTGTTTTATATATATCTGATAATATTAGAATATATCCGAAATATATAATAAATTATAATAAATCGGATAATAAAATATTAATAGAATATTTTAAGAAATTTAACATAGAAGAAAAAACAATAGATAATAGTATAAATAAACTACAGAATAGATTATCTTTAAAAATGAAAAATATTTCAGACTATAATAATTTTCTACAAAAATACATTGAAGTTACTGCATATTTTATTAAAAATAATTTATTAGTAGTTGATGATAAATTATGGATTAAAAATTTATTAAAACATAAATATACAAATGGTCCAATTTTTATTTTATTTCATGATAAATTATATAATGAAAATAAAGTAATACAAACATTACGATATTATTCTCAAAGATTAAAAATAATTCCAATATTAAAAAATACTTATAAATAATAAAGTACTCTATTATATGATTATTTTTTATAAACATATTCGTACTCTATTGTGTAATTATATATTATCCAATATTAACTTAATACATCTTCATTAAATTTAAGTATATCTGGTTAATCATTCATTATCTAATTTAGATTTCATTCTAATTAAAGTATCTCTTACTGATTCTTTAATATTTTTAATATCATGATACATTGTGCTAAGTTTAGTAGTATCTAAACAATTATTTGATCTGTCCGCGTCTAATATTTTAGATTGTTCTTCTGGAGTAAAATTTTTCCATGTAAATTCTGGATCAACTATATCTTTATACATTTCCAATATTTCATTATGTGATACCAAACCAGGATTTGTTAAATTAATTGTGCCGGTTATATTATTTTTAGCCATATTAAGTACATATGGAAGTAATTCATCTAAAACTGTCATTGCATTTGGAATAGAACAAATATATTCATAAGTTATAATTTTTGTAATAAAATTTCTTGGATTTAATTCATCAGTTATAGGCATTCTAATTCTTAAATTTAATACAGAATCATCAAATAAATGCATTAATTCATCGGTAAATCCTTTTACTACGGAATACCCTGATCCAAAAAAATTGGGTAAAGAACCCTCTGTAAAACCAGTTGTTTCATCACCAAATGGATGTTCTTCATCAAATTTAAAAATACAACCAGTTCCTAAGTAAGTGAAATGCATATTATGTTTTTTGCATAATATTGCTAAAACTATTGGAGAAAATAAATTATCTCTAACATTTTCAATGACCTTCCCAGGTTGTTCCAAATAATCAATTGTTGTATATTTTTTATCACCAATTACACCATGAGTTCTTCCAATAAAACTCATAACGTGTGTTGGATTAACTTCTAATAATTCATTTTCTATATCAATTTTATTATTAGCTCTACATTTTGATTTAACAAATTGTATATTATTATTTTGTAAAACAGAACACATCATTCCACCAATCCATCCTTTGTCTCCGTAAATTAATAGTTTCATTATAATATTTATAATATAAAATTATAAATATAGGTAGTAATATATGGAATTTATAAATAAATATAAAATAAAGCAGGTTTATATTAGTAAATCAATTCATAATTTATCAAATTATTTCCCAAATTATGAATATAAAAATAAAGAAGAATCTACTTTATTTATTGGGTTATATAATTTAGAGGATATTAATTGTCTTAAAAATCATTTAGGAAAAAAGTATATATTTTGGTTTGATAATGAATGTAATCCATATATAGAAATAAGACGTAAAATTACATTATATGTAATAAATAATATAAAAATAGATGGACATTTTGTTAATTCCATGAATACTGCAAAGTATTTAAATATATTCAATATTAATTATGAAGTAATTTATGATTATTTTACTAATGATATTCCAAAATATAAAATATTAACAAATAAAAAATTAAATTCAATTGCTAAAAATTTAAATGAGAACCTAATAAATCTAGGATATGAATCAAACATAATTGAATCTTTAACTGAAGATTTAGAATGTAAGAGTTATATTTATATTATTATTTATGTTAAATATTTTACCGAATTACAATACATACCTCCTCGTAAATATATTTTATATCAAATGGAACAAAATGGATCTAATATGATTAATGATAATTATTATTCATTAGGAGATGGAGCAATGAAAATTTATGATTTTTCAGAATCGAATATGAAAATATTTAATTTTAATAAAAATAAATATTTATTTAACCCTTTTTCATTATCTTACATAAGCCAAAATTTAAAAGAAATAGAGCCTGAATTTGATATTTTATTTTATGGACAATTTAATGAAAGAAGATTAAAAATATTAGAATATCTAAAAAATATCTTCAATATTAAATACGTAGAGAATGTTTTAGGTGATGAACGAGATGAATTAATAAAAAAATGTAAATTTGTTTTAAATTTGCATTTTTATGAAGATGCGTGTCTAGAAACATGTAGAATTAATGAAGTTATTAAATACAACAAGTTTGTAGTTTCAGAAGAACCGAATGAAAATGATTTATATAATAGAAACCTTTATAATAATTGTGTAATTTATTTTGATATTATTAATATAAATTTAAATAATATCAATATTTTAGTTGATAAGATAAATTTTAGTTTAAATAATTACGATAAGCTTAAGAAAGAAATGGATGTAAATAAAATATATAAAATAACAAATAGTATTTTAGAAAATAATATAAAATTTCAAAATAATAATGAGATAAATGATGGTAATTACATACCTAATTCCAATGTTCATGAATATATTGTAATAAGTAATCCAAAAAAATGGATTTTTGAAAAATATGATGAAATAAAAAATAAAGAAAATGTAATTGATATAGATTGGATTTTTTATAAACAAGCTAATAACTTAAATTTAGAATTTAAATATGAATTATTAAATCATTTATATATGAATGGATATGAAAATGGACTAATATATCATCCAAAACAATTAATAAACATTTATTCTGATATTAAAATTAATAATATAAACGATAAAATTTATGTTAATAAAATTTTATTAAATGAATTTATTAAAAATAATGTTTATAATAAATCATATGATTTTTTTTTAGATAAATTTATAAAAGAAATAAAAAATAATATAACTAAAAATCATAAATTACTTATAATTTGTTTTATTGGAGATTTAGAGATTGGAATAAAATTAATTGATAAAGTAATAATATATTCCCAAATACAAAATTTTAATTTATGTATAGTTTATAATAAAAACTTAAAAATAAAAATAGATCCTATAATATTTAAATTAAAATATTTAAATTATATAATTTATGAATGTCATGAATTCGGAAATGATATAATACCAACATTATTATCATATGATAAAATTAATAATCTTATGAATTTTGATTATGTAATTAAATTACATACTAAAGGTGATAATATTTGGTTTAATGATTTAACTGACTTTTTATTGAATGATAAGTTAGAAAATAAATTCCATTTTAAAGATTCATGTAATTGTATAGGTCATCCAGATTACATAGTAAGGAATAGGGATAATCAATGTAGTTATTTGATAAATAAATATGATAAAATAATTAATAAAAGTAAATTTATAAAAGGAACTATATTCTTATGTAAATCAGTGTTATTTAATAAAATTATAAAAATTATAAAACAAAATTATAAATCGTATTTATTTAATAATTTATATGATACAAATGCAATTAATGAAAATAAATCATACATACATTTTTTAGAAAGATTATTTGGTTTATTAAATTTAGATAAATAAATGTATATAAAAATTTAATCCATTAATAAATATTTTCATATCATTATATATATATTTATGAATAAAAATAAACTAGCAATTATGGGTGGAACCCCTGTAAGAAATACTCCATTACAATATGGATATCAAACTATTGATGAATCAGATAAACAAGCAGTATTAGACGTATTAAATGAAAATAAATATCTAACGACTGGGCCAAAAGTAACTGAATTTGAAGATAGAGTAAAAGAATACTGTGGAGCTAAATATGCATGTGCAGTAAATAGTGGAACTGCCGCATTACATTTAGCAGTTGATGCATTAAATTTAAAAAGTACTGATGAAGTAATTGTTACATGTTTAAGTTTTGTAGCTTCATCTAATGCAATTGTATATTGTGGTGTCAAACCTGTATTTTGTGATATAGAAGAAGACACCATGAATATTGATCCTGATAAAATAGAAGCATTAATTAATGAAAATACAAAAGCAATTATTGTTGTAGATTTTGCAGGTCAACCATGTGATTATCATAAAATTATGCCAATTGTAAAAAAACATAATCTTGTATTAATTGAAGATGCTGCGCATTCTATTGGAACTCAAATAAATAGTTGTCAAAATAAGCCAAAAGTTGGATCATATGCCGACATTACAACGTTTAGTTTTCACCCCGTGAAAAATATTACAACTTGTGAGGGTGGAATGGTCGTAACAAATAATGAAAAATACTATAATAGGATGAAAGTTTTTTTAACTCATGGAATAACAAGAGATTACAAAGATAGAGAAAAATCAGATATTAGTCATTACTATGAAATGGTTAGTTTAGGATATAACTATCGTATACCAGATATATTATGTGCGTTAGGAATAAATCAACTAAAGAAATTAGATCATTTTATAAGTAGAAGACAAGAAATAGCAAAAATATATGATAATAATCTAGATAAATTAAATAAATATTTAGTTCCATTAACACAAAAGTGTGAGAGTGCCTACCACATTTATGTCATAAAATTAAATTTAGATAATTTAAAAACAGATAGAGATACAGTTTTTAAAGCATTAAAAGCAGAAGGTATTGGTGTAAATGTACATTATATGCCAATTCATCTTCATCCATTTTATAAAAATAATTTTGGTACATATGAAGGTATGATGCCAGTAGCTGAAAAAGTCTATAAACAAATAATTACATTACCTATTTTTCCTTTAATGACTAATGAAGATATTAATGATGTTATAAAAAGTATAAAAAAAATTTTAGATTTTTATATAAAATAAAGTAATTTTATACCAATAAATAATTAATGTCTTGTTGTTATATATATGAAAATTAATAACAAAAAAATATTAATAATAGGTGGTACAGGATCTCTCGGAAATGCATTAATTAAAAGATATTATGAAAATAATACAATTTATGTATATTCGCGTGATGAATGTAAACATTGGAAAATGTCTTTTGAATATAAAAATAAAATTGAATTTATAATCGGAGACATTAGGAATAAAGATAAGATACAACAAACATTACTTAGACATAATTTTGATATTATTATTTTAGCTGCTGCTATGAAACATATAGATAGATGTGAATATGAAACAAATGAATGTATTGAAACAAATTTATTAGGAACTCAAAATGTCTTAGATGTTATAGAAATTAATAAGAGTTTATTAAAAAATTTAGAATCAGTATGTTTTATAAGTACAGATAAAGCATGTAGTCCAGTAAATGTTTATGGGATGAGTAAGGCAATCTCTGAATGTTTAGTTATTGAGAAATCAAAATATATAAATAATATAAAAATGGTATGTGTTAGATATGGAAATGTTTTAAATTCTCGAGGAAGTATAATTCCAGTTTTACATGAAATTGGAAATACACCTAATAAAGATTATTTTATAACTGATAAAAGAATGACTCGTTTTATAATGACACTTGATCAAAGTGTTGATTTAATTGAGCATTCTATTTTACATGCAGAATCTGGAGATATAGTTATACCTAAATTAGTATCTTGTAATATTATTGATTTAATTGAGATATTTGCAGAAAAATATAATAAAGATATTAAAATAGGAGAATTAAGACCAGGAGAAAAGTTATATGAAGCTTTAATTAATGATACTCAGTCAATGAGACTTGAAAAAAATGGCGATTATACTTACATTAAACCTCCATATAAAAATATAAATAATAGCTCTGAACTAATAACATATGATAGTCAAATTAATATGATGGATAAAAATAAATTAAAAGATTACTTAATAGAACTTAATTTATTTTAAGATATCTAGTATATAATTAAATTTTTCAATAATATTATCATCATTTTTATTTATATTAAATAATTTAAATAAATTTACTTTATCATATGATACACATTCGATAAAATTTTTAATAAAAAAATTCATATTATCATCTAGTAATTTATTATCATTAATAACGTCTTCTATATAACATATATTACCATATAATAAATTATTATAAATATTTGTTTTTTGATATTCATTTAAGAACTTAATCCAACATTTATTTTCATATTTAGATGTAAAGTAAATACATGGAATTTTTAAATCAGATAAAATCCAATTTATAGTTGAATCGGACGATGTTATTGCAAAGTTAGAATATTCCATTAATTCCCAATAATGTTCATGTTTTACAATAGGACATTCTATATTAGCAAAAGGTGACAAATTTTTATCATTTATGTCATCTCTGAAACATGTTTTTCCCCATAAAAAATGTTTATCTTCATCCCTATGTAACTTAATCATTAAAGTGTAACCCAATGATTTTAAAATTTTATTTAATTTATTAATATTATAAATAATTTGTCTATTAGTTTCATAAATTTCCCATATATTATATTTATCTCCCAATGCTTCTTTAATTCTTTTATTTAGTTCATGTTCTGGCCTATTTTGAAAAATCTCATCACTTCTTCCACAATAATATACAATTAATTTAGTATTTTCATTTAAATTATAATATTTAAAAAAATCTTTTTTGCTTAATAAATTAGGTATTATAATAATAGGATCAAGTAAAAATTTAGGATTTTCTTTATAAAAAATTTCATTATAATGAGAGTCAGAAATAGTGGGATTTAAGTTATTAAAATGAAAATTAGGTAAAAATAAATTTATATCTTTAACAAAATCTTCTATTCTAAAATTCATAAATAATCTTGAATGTAAATTATTATTATTACAATATGATGAAGGACAATAATAATCAAAACAAGTCGTCATATGAACGATTGCTATTTTTTTTTTTAAAGATATTAATTTTTTAATAAAATCATAATAATGTGATTTTGTATGTAAATGATTTGATATATTACTAAAAATATAAATATCATAATTTAATAGTTTATCTAGATTTTTTTTAGGCATAAAAATATTTTTTTTACAATATTTTATAAAATAATGTTTTAAAATATTTTTTTTACAATTGTTGGATAAAGTATTTATATTTAATTTATTATCAGTTATGTAGTTATTATATTCGAAATTATTAAAAATATCTTTTAAGTTTGTATAGTAATAATCATCAATTATATCATTCATAATATTGAAAATATATTTTTCTTTATCAAAATTATTATTTAATATATTTTGTAATTTATCTTTTTCTGAAATACTAAAATTATTAAATATAAGTAATATTTTAATCATATATATAATTAAAATATTATTATTTAAGATTATTTAAGATTATATCAAATTGTTTTTTTAATGTTGTTTTTTTAAAATATACCTTTTTAGGATTACTATATTGATATTTTATATTTTTATTAAAAAAATTAGTAAATTTATTTGTTAAATTTTCTTTATTTAATTTATTATTTTCATCAAAAATTTCATCTGTATAAGTAACATCGCCATATAAATTTTCATACCTTAGACCTCCTACGCAATATTTTATCCAATCATATTTTTTATCAGTGAAAGATATTATAGGAATATTAAATGAAACTATTGGATGAGCAGAAGATGTATCGCTCGTTATAATAACTTTATCAATATATTCATATAATTCATCATTATGATCATTATTTAAAATTTTTATTTTGCTAGTATCAATGTAATTTATAGGATCAGACGATTTATCATCGATGTCGTCTCTAAAACAATTATTACCCCATAAATAATGGTGATTTTCTGGATGTATTTTAATCATTAAAACATAATTAAATTTAGATATTAAATCAGCAATGAAATTTAAATTGTAAAAAAATAATCTTTGAATTTCAGATAATTCCCAATATCCACAACCTATCTCTTTAAATGCGGTATCTTCTACTGTTTTTAGAGCTGGATGACTTGATGAAAATCCTTTCCAAAATACTTGTGAAAATATTGCTGGATAATATGCAATTATTTTTTTATTCATCGGAATATTATAATAATTAAAAAATTCTTTTTTACTTAATACATTATTAATTTTTATAGGATCTAATAGTATTTTTTTAAAATTTTTATATGCATCTGGATGATAATTAGAATCATTTAATCCAAAAAAATATTGTTTACAATCTTGAAAATAATGACATCTAGGTAAAAATAAAATTATATTTTCGAGTAGATGATAATGTTCGTCTTTATAATAATTCATTTCCCTCAACATAATACATTGGTGTATACCTTCGTTATTAGTATATCCAGATGGACAATAAAAATCTCCCGAATAGGTTGAATTTAATATCCCTATTTTTTTATTTAATTTTAACATATCTATACAAATATTATACCAATCTTGATTATAATGGACTTGGTTATAATTATTTCCTAGAATAAGAATATCATATATTGAACTTATATTGCTAATATTAATCATATTAATATTTGAATAACCAAAACCATTTGGAAAAATAAAATTATATACTACAAAATGATATAAATTATTATCATAATTTGCAACCAAAAAATCATATAATGTTTTTAATTTTCCAGAATTCCATTCTGGTTGACAAAATGCAATTAGAACATTTTTTTTTATATTTGTATTTGGGATTAAACATGAATTACAAATAATGTTATTATTTTTCCATTTCATATTAGCAGAAATACATCTTTGTTCTTTATAACCAAACTTTATCCAGTGGGCTATTACATCAATTGGATTCTTGAAAACATTTTTAAAGTCAGGATATTTTAAATAATATTTTTGATCATATTTTATTTCTTTTAAACAACAACTACATTTAATATTTAAAAATTTATCGTAACAATTATTACAAATCGGATAATTCAAAATTTTTTTAGTAGTTTGTACTTTATATTTACAAAATATACAATTCATATATCTATATATTAAAAAAGTATAAAAATGGATATAAATTATATCCATTCAAGCACATCTATAGCTTTGTTATCTATATAATAGTCAGCAAATGGTTTTTCTAAAATTAACTCATGATATTTAACATTCCATTCCTCCAATTGTTTTTCAGTAAGTTCTCTCCAATCTTTTTTGCTTGTATATCCTCTTGCAGTAAATAATATTATTTTATTATTGTTGTCATATAAATCGTTAATTTTTTTAATTACCTTTACAATTGGTTTAGCATCCCTATATTCACACATTTCAGTGCATAAAGTACCATCTATATCAATACAATAAATTTTATTTTTTTGCTTTAACATTTGAGGAATAAATTTTTCATTTTCAATATATCCAAATACATCTGAACTATATCTTAACATTAAAAGGTTATTTTGTGGTTCAGATATATTAAATTTATTATTATACATTAAATCAATTAATATTTTTGGAGATTCTAATCCAGCATTTATACCCAAATTACCTGCTCCTCCAAATCTTGGATTAATTTCTATAAACTTTATATCAATTCCATTACAAAAACATTGTAATGTATTATGTCCAATTAATTTTAATTTATTACCTAATATTTTACATAAATCTTTAATATTGTCATTATCATTAATTTGACTAACACATGATTCGCCATTAACTACATTAACTCTTTCTCTAGGAATACAATTAATATAATTACCATCAAAATCTGATAAATAATCAATTGTATATTCTTTCCAATCAATAAATTCTTGAACTAAATTCTCATGAAGATTTAGATTATCTAAATCTTCTTTATTATTTATTTTTTGAATACCTTTTCCTCCACTACCAGTTATTGGTTTAGAAAATACTGGGAATGTATTAACTGATTCTTTATTATCATATGTTTTTGGAGCAGGGATATCATTTTTTAAACAAAAATTGATAAATTTTTCTTTATCTTGACAAATTTCTAAAGATTCAACAGAACAAACCATTACTTGAATACCAATATCTTGAAATCTTTTTTTATTTTCTGCAAATATTTTTAATTCCTTACAACTGGTTGGAATTAAAAGTTTAATATTAAATTTTTTACAGTTATTTAACATAAAATCAATAAATTTACTATTATCAGATCTAGGACATAAAAAATAGTCATCTGCAAAATATAATGCAGGAGAATTTATATTAATATCAGTAGCATATACTAAACCACCATTATTATTTAGATATGTTTTGAAAGATTTAATTAAAAGAACTTTTTTTGAACAGCTAGAAATTAAGATATTCATATATTATATTAATATTTTAATTTAATAAGTATATATATTTATACTTTAATATATATTTGATCTTCTTCAAACTTATGAAGAATTGAAATAATACATAATTCATTTATATTTTGAATATTACATATCTCACCTTTATCATTACATAAAAATTTGTATATTTCAATATATAAAGGATTAAATGTGAATAATTTAATAATATCTTGTTTATAACAATAAACATTTTCAGCATGTTTATATTTTGTTTTTATCATATTATTTGAAAAGAAATCATGAATAATAATATTTCCATTAATTTTTAATATTTTATCTATTAATGTAAGTATCATAGGAATATCTTCTCTATCTATTAGATATAAACAAAATCCAAATATTATAATATCAAAAAAATTACTATCATAATTTATCTTATCTGCCGTATAAAGACTTTCCTTTATTTATTGCTTCATCCGATGGATCAATACCATAACAATTACAGTTATATTCTTTATTTAAATAATTTAATACATATCCATCTAAACATCCAATTCCTAAAATAGTTTTATTTTCTAACGGAATACCTGATTTTATTAATCCATTAACTACAGGATGATTATCAAAATCAAAATTTGGGTATAAATGTTTATTTCTATTATAATACTTATTAGATTCATTTTTAAGGAATTTACTTTTTTTGGGACATAATTATATAAATATTTTTAATAAATTATTACCTAAATTAATTTTATTTAAATTTTCAATATATAAATTATAATTATCTATTAAATTATATAATGCATTTTTTAAAGTTAATTTATAATCTATAGGAATTTTACCAAGATAAATAAATATATTAAAAGGTCTAAATAGTTCATATAAACAATTCTGATTTTCAGCAATTATAAAACTAATAGAAGGAATTTTTAAAACTATTCTTTCAAATGAAGTTTGTCCTAATGCACCTATTGCTATATCAGCTTTACTTAATAATTCATCTATTTGTGGTAAATTATAATAACAACTAAAATTTTTAAATTTTTTACATAAATTAATAATTTTATCCTTATTTTCGTTACTACCACCAATTACTACATCAAAATCATATTTATAATCATTTTCAATATTAAATAAATTACATGCTATAACAATATTTTCAGTTTCATTAGTGTAATCAGAACCACTAACAAAAATATTTATTCTTTTTATTGAATCATTTTTATTTTTTTTTAAATTAAAAATATTTTTATTTACAATAGTATTATCCAAACCTAATAATAAATTACAATCTAATGGCACATTTTTTTTATATAAAGTTTTATTACTTACTAAATTATTTATTAAAACATTACAATGATGAATTCTTTCAATATAATCTTCTATTACTATTAATTTTTTTATTTTAATTTTTTCTTTTATCATGTCTTCCCATTTATAATCAATTGCATAATGATCAATAACCATGATATCAATAATATCTTTATTAATTATTTTAATAGTTTTATTTGCATCATTAACATAACTTTCTCCTAACCATGTAGTAACATCATTAATATTTGATATATCTTTATCTAAATCTAGTTTTAATAATTTGTATTTTTCTTTAATTTCATTAAATGTATTATTTTGAAAGTTTTTACAAATAAAATAAATATTATAATTATTTACATATGATGCCAACTTTAAACATCTTTTAATATGTCCTATTCCAATTATATTTGAAACATCTACCCTAAAATATATATTTTTCATATAATTATAAAAATATAAAAAGTTTTTCTATACATTATTAATAATTCATTATAAATAATATATGATATAATTGGATTGTATTGTGTTCTATATACTGATACATTATTAATTATTCATTATAAATAATATATGATATAATTGGATCGTATTGTGTTCTATATACTGACACATTATTAATATTAAAAAATTCTTTAAACGCAATAGTTTCACCCGGCCAATCACTTAAATTTAATTCATCAAATGCTATTATAGCCCCTTTAGTTAAATGAGGTTTTATTGCATTTAAACAATCGATAGTTGGTTTATAAATATCAAAATCAAAATAAGCAAAAGCAATTATTGAATGTTTATTGTTTTTAAAATAATCTTTAATTGTTAATGTTGCATCTCCTTTAATAGTTGAAGTTTTAGAAATATGACTTATTGGATTATTATCTATGTGAAATTTTAATATATCCGATAAATAATTTTCATAATCGTTTGTTACATTATAATCACCATCTTTGGTGTCTGGATCATTTTCATTATCAATATTTAAAAAACCATTAAATGTATCAAACCCAATAATTTGCCGAGTATAATTATATGGTTCATATATCCCCTTAAAAACTGTAAATAATGATAAATTTTGCCCCCATCTAACACCAAATTCTAGTATATTACCATGAAGATTTATTATTTTTTTATATAATTCATTCATTGTTAAAATCCTAGTCATAGCTTGTCTAGGTATATACAAGCCTAAATTCGATACTAATTCGTCATCTTTAATTGGACTATTCTTCAATAAATTATATATTATATTTCTCTCTTCTATTTCATTAGAAGTTGATCCAACTTTGATTCCATTTATTTCATCGTTATTATCTAATTTTTCACACAAAATATAATTATTTAGGAATTCAATTTTCATTGGTGTTCCAAATTCAATATCTTGATTGCATTCTTTACCTAATATATCCCAATAATGTTTTGTATGTATACCATTACCTGGACGAATTGATTTTAAATTATTTTCAGTAAATTTATCACCTTTTTTCATATCTTTCACAATGTATAATGACCTTCTATGTTTTTTAGTTTCTTTTTCAGATTTTATACCACCATATGTTATATTTCCCATAATACTTTCAGTCATTCTTACAGATTCTACCATTTGTTTAAATTCATCAGGTGTTAATGAAAATGCATCATCTGGACTTCCAGAATCTCTAGATAAAGTAAAATGTTTTTCTATTACACTTGCTCCCATTGCTACTGATAATGTCGGAACTTCAATACCTAATGTATGATCAGATAATCCTCCAACAACATTAAATTGTTTTATCATGTCATTAATAGTAATTAAATTTGCATCTTCTTTTTTAGCTGGATATGCAGCAGTACATTTTAACATACATATTTGTGTACATCCATTATTTCTTAATACATCAACTGCTTCTTGTAATTCATCAATAGATGCGTTACCTGATGATATAATTACAGGTTTACAGGTTTGTGCAATTTTTTTAATTAAAATATGATCTGTTATTTCACAAGATGCGATTTTATATGCTGGCATATCTAAATTTTCTAAATAATCAACAGCAGTTACATCAAATGGGCTTGAAAATAGGTCCATACCTAAACTATTTGCATACTCTTTTAAATCCTTATGCCATTCCCAAGGAGTATATGCAGTTTTATATAATTCATATAAAGTTTGACCATCCCATAAGGTTCCTCCTTTAATTTGAAAATCTTCTTTATCACAATCAATAGTAATAGTATCTGCACGATATGTTTGTAATTTTATAGCATCGGCTCCTGCATAATGTGCAGCATCAATTAATTTAATAGCACAATCATAATTTTGATTGTGATTTGCAGAGAGTTCGGCAATTATGTAAGTTTTATTACCTTTACCTATTTGTCTTTCATTTATTTGAAATGTATTCATTATTATATTTATATATATTAAAATAAATATATATATAAAATTTAATATTACCATAATGATGGATTTAATAATTTTTTTGGAACATTAAAAAATGTATTTTTTACTAAATTAAATTCTTCATTATTTAATTTTCTAACTTTAAATAATTCTATATTATTTATTAACTGCTCTGAATTATCTACACCCATTATTAATCCATTAATCCATTCTATAGATTTAATATATGATAAACATAATTCCAATCTATTATTAAATTTAAATTCTTTAACTAAATTATTTAATTTATCAACATAATATGATGAATTTACATTTTCTATTTGTGGCCATTTATCAACAGATGATATTAATATTCCTTGTAATAGTATACTTCTACAATGAATTGTTACATCTTTTCTTTTTTTTAATAAATCTAAAAATTCGGGACAAAACCATTGATCATCTAATATATTAATTGGTAACTGTATATGTTGAATATCATGATCTAGTAAAGCTTGTATTCCTTCATCTACATAATATATACTAACTCCTAATTTTTTAATTACATTTAATTTTTTTTTTTCTAATAAATGATTCCATATTATCTTATTATTATAGTGATAAAATCGATGTAAAAGAAATGTATCAATATTTTTAATATTTAAGTTTTTTAAACTAGTACTAATACTCAAATCAACAAATTTAATTATATTATCTTTACTTGTTAATTCATTTATTTCATTTAAAGGATCAAGTTTTGTTATTATTTTCATATTTTCATATTTTTTATTTGCTATTCCTAATATTGTTTCACTATCTCCATATGCTCTTGCTGAATCAAATTCAATAATGTTGTTTTCTAGAGCTAATTTAATTATACTTAATGATTCATCTAATAAAGGTTTCCCATTATCATTTGTAATACCATAATTTAATCCTAATTGTGCTGTACCTAAAATTATTTGCATATATATATATTTATATATATTAAAAATATTTAGACAATATTATTTTTAATATATATAAATTAGTATAATGCAAAAAAAAATATCAATAATTATTCAAGCAAGAATGGGGTCATCACGGCTACCTAATAAAGTTTCAAAGAAATTATTTGATAAAAATACACTTGAGCATATAATTTTTAGATTAAATAAATGTTCAAATGTTAATAATATTTTAATTAATACAACTTCAAATTATGAAGACGATTACATTGCTGATTTTTGTGACAAAAATAAAATAAGTTATTATAGAGGAAGTGAAAATAATGTTTTAGATAGATATTATCAATGTGCCTTAATTTCAAACACAGATATTATTGTTAGAATTACAGGAGATTGTCCATTAATTGATCCATATATTGTTGATGATATGATTAGTAATTTTTTAAAATTAAATTTAAAACATTATTGTATGGAATATCATGATGGTAATTATGCATTTCCAGATGGATTTGATTGTGAAATATTTACATTTGATGTTTTAAAAGAAGCTAAATTTAATGCATCATTACCGGAAGAATTTGAACATGTTTCTCCTTATATTATAAAAAAATATGGATTTCATAAATATAAAATCAAGTTAGAAAAGGAATATAAGAATTTAGATTTAGATAAAACTCATTTAAGTTTAGATACAGAACATGATTATGAAGTTCTTAAAAATATATTTAATAATGTTTATTCCAAAAATACAGAATTTACAATTTATGATGTATTAGAATATTTAAATAATAATCCCAATATATTAATAAATAATAAAGAAATAGATGTTTTTAATGGTAAAGGACAAGAATTATATAAAGAAGCTAAAAAAATAATACCAGGGGGTACCCAGTTACTTTCTAAAAGACCTGAAATGTTTTTACCAAATCATTGGCCTGCATATTATCAGAAAGCATCCGGAATTGAAATTACAACTTTAGATGGAGTAAAAATGAAGGATTTTTCTTATATGGGTGTTGGTTCATGTATTCTAGGATATAAAGATGAAGATGTAAATAAAGAAGTACATATATCAGTTGATAAAGGTAATATGTCTACATTAAATTGTCCATCAGAAGTTGAATTAACTAAATTATTAGTTGAGTTACATCCATGGGCTGAAATGGCAAGATATACCAGAGCATCAGGTGAAGCGTGTAGTATGGCAGTTAGAATAGGAAGAGCAGCAAGTAAAAAAGATAAAATAGCATTTTGTGGATATCATGGTTGGCATGATTGGTATTTAGCTTCTAATTGGAATAATGGTGATGATTTAAAAGAACATTTATTATCTGGATTAAGTGCAGCAGGTGTACCAAAAAATTTAAAAGATACTGCATTCCCATTTAATTATAATAAAATAGAGGAATTAATTGAAATTATTAAGAATCACGATATTGGATCTATTATAATGGAACCTCAAAGAAGTGAACCACCTAAAGATAATTTTTTAAATAAAGTAAGAGAATTATGCGATAAACATAACATAATTTTAATTTTTGATGAAGTTAGTGCTGCATTTAGAATTAATACAGGTGGACTTCATCTAGTTCATGGTGTTAATCCCGATATGGCAGTTTTCGGCAAATCATTGGGAAATGGTTATCCAATAGCTGCAGTTATTGGTAAACAAAAATATATGAATGCTGCACAACAAACTTTTATAAGCAGTACATTTTATACAGAAGATATTGGATTTACTGCAGCAATTGCTACAATAAAGAAACATAGAAAGTGTGATGTAGGTAATCATATTAATATTTTGGGATCATATTTTCAAGATGAATTAAAGAAAATAGGAGGAGAAACAGGAATTAAAATTACAATAAGTGGTTTAGCAGCATTTTCTGCATGGTCATTTGATTATGATAATGGAAATGCTATAAAAACATTATATGTTCAAAAAATGTTAGGAAGACATATATTAGGGAAAAATGCATTTTATTTTTCATATGCTCATAAAAAAGTAGACGTTGACTTTTATCTAGAACACATTAAAGAAGTATTCATCGAATTAAATATACTAATAGAATTAAATGAAATTGAATCTAATTTACTTGGCCCAGAAGCACATACTGGATTCAAGAGATTAGCTTAAATGTTTATCTTAAATAAAATTTAAACTATATAATTTTTATTTAATTTTTATAATATATGCAACTCGTATTAGGAACAGCACAATTAGGTTTAGACTATGGGATCACAAATAATAATGGAAAACCAAAATTAACTGAATCATTGGAAATAATTAAATATGCTCTAGATAATAATATAAATATACTTGATACTGCTAGATCATATGGAGACAGTGAATATATAATAGGTATCGCGAATAAAATGTATAATAATTTAAATATAATAACAAAATTAGATCCATTATCTGATATAAATGATACAACTTCAAAAGAAGAAATATATAAAATGATCGATATTAGTATTGATGCTAGTTTAAAAAATTTAAATATCGAAGTAATTGATACATTTATTTTGCATAGATTTGATCAGTATCATAATAAAATAATTTGGAATTTTTTATTAGAAAATAAAAAAATAAAGAAATTAGGAGTTAGTATATATTATGTAGAAGAAGCGATAGAAGCTTTACAAGATAATAATATTAAACATATACAATTGCCAATTAATATATTAGACGATCAATGGTATTGCAATGATTTCTTACAACTTGTAGAAAAAAGAAAAGATGTAACAATTCATTGTAGAAGTATACTTTTACAAGGAATTTTAGTATCATCTGCAGATAAATGGCCAAAAATTAATGGTATTTGCCCAGATGAATATATAAATAAATTAAATAAATTAGTAAAAGAATTTAAATTAAATAATAGAATAGAGTTATGTTATTCATATGTTAAATCAATAGAATGGTGTAATGGATTATTGATTGGTGTAGATAATATTGATCAATTACATGAAAATTTAAAATTATTTAATATAAGAAAATTAAATATTGATGAATTAAATTTAGTAAGAATAGAATTTAAAAATATACCAAATAAATTATTAAATCCTGCATTATGGTAAATTTAGATATGTGGTATTAAATAAAGCATTTATATAGAGATGATACTTTATTTCTCAATAATGTAGAATATCTCCACATAGTTGAGATGAAATGAGTATAAATAATATTTTAAATTAAGTGTAATATTTAAAATATTACACTATTTTTTAGACGATGATAAAATGTTCTAGAATGTTTGTTTTTTTTATTAAAACGTCTATTAATAAACTCATATTTTTTGTTTCATTCTTATTAGAGTATCTTTTACTGATTCTTTAATATTTTTGATTTCAGGATACATTATAATTAGTTTAGTTGTATCTAGGCAATTATTAGATCTATCTGCTGTTATTATATTCGATTGTTCTTCTGGCGAAAAAATTTTCCATGTAAATGAAGGATCTATAATTTCTTTATACATTTCTAAATTTTGATTATGTGATACAATTCCGGATTAGTTAAATTAATTGTCCCAGTTAAATTAACTAATATAGTCATTGTATTAGGTATTGAACAAATATGTTGATACGTTGCAATTTTAGTAATAAAATTACGCGGAGTTAATTCGTCTGTAATTGGCATTCTAATTCTCAAATTCAATACAGAATCATCAAATAGATGCATTAATTCATCGATAAAATATCCCGAACCAAAAAAATTTGGTAGTGATTCTTCATTAAAACCTGTTCTTCATTTCCTAAAGGATGTTTTTTAGTTTTTAAGTATTCCATCGGCCAAGTTAGACCTTGAGATATAACTCCGGTAATACCCCAATAATAATAGAGTTATCAATTATTATTAGAATTATAATTTATATTAACTAGGTTAAACATCTATAAATAGTATGTTATTTTACTATAGGTGTAATATCGCACCTTCTCCTGGATGTTTACTTATGAATTTTGTAATATCATATATATTTTTGTGAATTCCTATTATATTCTACATAAAATATTTTAGTTAATATTTATATTCATCTGTTTTAAATGGACCTTTTTTATTAACATTAATATAATCTGCTTGTTCATCAGATAATACTGTTAATTTAGCTCCTAATTTATCTAAATGTAATCTTGCAACTTCTTCATCTAATTCTCTAGATAATTTATAAACTTGATTATCATAATTATCTTTATTTTTCAATAATTCTAATTGGGCTAAAACTTGATTTGTAAATGAACAAGACATAACGAACGAGGGATGTCCGGTTGCACATCCCAAATTAACTAATCTTCCTTCAGCTAATAAAATTATACTATGACCATCTGGAAATTCAAATCTATCAACTTGTGGTTTTATTATATCTCTTATAATTTCTGGATTATCAAATAATGATGCAATTTGTATTTCATTATCAAAATGTCCAATATTACATACTATTGCATTATTTTTCATATTTTTCATATGTTCGAAAGTTATAATATCTTTATTACCAGTAGCTGTAACAAAAATATCAAACTCTTCGATACAATCTTCAATACGAACTACCGGTACACTATTCATATATGCTTGTAATGCACATATAGGATCTATCTCTGTAACAGAAACGATTGCTCCAGCAGATTTTAATGATTCTACTGTTCCTTTACCAACATCTCCAAATCCTAAAACTAAAGCTTTCTTACCTGCAATCATTACATCAGTTGCACGTAAAATTGCATCAGTACAAGAATGTTTACAACCATATAAATTATCGAATTTACTTTTTGTAACAGAATCATTTACATTTATTGCTGGAAATAATAATTCATTTTTTTTTGCTAATTCAATTAATCTTTGTACTCCAGTAGTTGTTTCTTCTGAAACACCTATAATATTCTGAGACATTCTTGTCCATTTATTAGGATCTTCAACTAATGTTCTTTTAATAATATTTAATACACAATCAGTTTCACTTTTTACTAAATCTAATTCTCCAAATTCAGGCATTTTTCCAGATTCTTCATACATTTTTTCATATTTAACTCCTTCGTGGATTAACATTGTTGCATCACTTCCATCATCTACAATCATATCTGGACCAATATTATCTGGCCAATTTAATGCATTATATGTACATTCCCAATATTCGTTTAAGGTTTCACCTTTCCATGCAAATACTTTCGCTGAATCAGCCACAGCAATTGCTGCTGCTGCGTGATCTTGTGTAGAAAATATATTACACGAACACCATCTTAATTCGGCCCCCAATTCATATAATGTTTCAATTAATACAGCGGTTTGTATAGTCATATGTAATGATCCTGTAATTTTAATATTTTTAAAAGGTTTATTATTTTTATATTGTTCTCTTAATTTCATTAAACCTGGCATTTCAATTTCGGATAATTTAATATCTTTTCTACCAAACTCAGCTAAAGTTAAATCAGCTACTTTTGAATTCATATAAAATATGATTTCAAAATTAAATTATTATGGTCTAAATATTATATACCATAATAATTTAATTTTCTATATATATTTTATATGACTAAGACAAAATTACTATTTACATCAGAATCTGTTAATGAAGGACATCCAGATAAAATATGTGATCAGATATCTGATGCAATATTAGATGCTTGTTTAACACAAGATTCAGAATCAAAAGTCGCATGTGAAACAAGTACTGGAACAGGATTTGTTATTGTATTTGGAGAGATTACAACAAAAGCAAAAGTAAATTATGAAGAAATTGTAAGAAAAACATTAAGAAACATTGGATTTGATCATGAAGATAAAGGTATTAATTGCGATACTTGTGAAGTTATTGTAAAATTACATTCCCAAAGTCCTGATATTGCTCAAGGAGTACACCTCGGAAAGAAGGAGGAAGAAATTGGCGCAGGAGATCAAGGTATTATGTTTGGTTATGCAAGTTCAGAAACAGAAGTATTAATGCCCTTAACACATGACTTAGCTACCAAAATTGGAAAACGTTTAACAGATGTTCGTAAAAGTGGATTATGTCCATGGGTTAGACCAGATGGTAAAACTCAAGTAACAGTTGAATATAGTGAAGATTCCAATTTAAATGGTACATTAACACCAGAAAGAGTTCATACAATTTTAATTTCTACTCAACATAATCCAGATGTTACAAATGAACAAATTGAAAATGATTTAATGGAACATGTAATAAAACATGTTGTACCTGAAAAATATTTAGATGAAAATACAATTTTCCATTTAAATCCATCTGGTAGATTCGTAATAGGAGGTCCAGAAGGTGATGGTGGCTTAACAGGTAGAAAAATTATAATTGATACATATGGTGGCTGGGGTGCACATGGCGGAGGCGCATTTTCTGGAAAAGATCCAACTAAAGTAGATCGTTCTGCTGCTTATATGGCAAGATGGGTTGCTAAATCATTAGTTGCTGCTAAACTTGCTAAGAGAGTTTTAATTCAAGTTTCATATGCAATTGGTGTAGCAGAACCATTATCAGTAAATATTAATACATATGGAACAGGTACAAAATCTGATGAAGAATTACTTGATATTGTAAATAAAAATTTTGATTTTCGTCCAGGAATGATAGCTAAACAATTAGATTTAAAAAAACCAAGATATTTAAAAACAGCCTGTTATGGTCATTTTGGTAGAAATGATTCTGATTTCACTTGGGAAATCCCAAAAAAATTAGGTTAATATATCTTTCCGCTACAACCAATTTTATCATTATATATAAAACCATAAGGATTTCCAAATAATGGCTTATCTATAAATGGGTAATTTACCGGAAGATTATATATTGATTATTTTTCCCAACCAGACACTGATACATATATACTAAATTAATTATATATGTATTTAATTAAATTTTTCTTTCAACCAATCATATGTAAAAAATGTAAATCCATGTAAAGGTGCTACTCTACAAATTCTTAATAATGCACCCTTATAAAATCCC
>Ga0209533_1000826_pt1 | contig 29559 bp, 26 predicted proteins | sample COG_04_FD_184748 | JGI IMG/M metagenome (GOLD analysis project Ga0209533, IMG submission 184748) | Pelagic Microbial community sample from North Sea - COGITO 998_met_04 (SPAdes) (version 2) | ecosystem: Environmental > Aquatic > Marine > Neritic zone/Coastal water | place: Helgoland, sampling...
CAAGAAAAGAACAGCGATTTACAAAAACAACTATTAGACGTAGTGAAAGATGGTAAAACAGTAATTAATAACAACACTACAAACAATCGTTTTAATCTGAACGTGTTTTTAAATGAAACATGTAAGGATGCGATCAACTTGAATGATTTTATCCAATCTATAGAATTAAATACCGAGGATTTTACTCGTACTGGCGAAATTGGATACGTAAAAGGAATTTCAAATATAATGGTTGAGCGTATTCGTGGGATGGAACCACATGTTCGTCCAATCCATTGTACGGATTTGAAAAGAGAAATTGTGTATGTAAAAGATTCAAATAAGTGGTCTAAAGAAGACGATAATAAAACCCATTTACGAAAAGCCGTTCGGATTATAGCAGATAAAAACAAGCAACAATTATATCCATGGCAAGAAGAGAATCCAAATTATGAAATACTAGATACACCCGAATGTGACAAATTCTTTGAATATGCGAAGGTATCATTAGGTGGATATGGTAGAGAAGAAGGAAATAAATTTGAAAATAAAATAATAAGTAATCTAATAAAGGAAGCCGTAATAGATAAACAGTCAATGGAATACTAGTTTCAAAATAAGAATAATATTATTTTGAAAAATATGTGATTTACATGGTTTCATCTGTGCGCGCAGATCTATTATTTTTGGACTTTACTGGTGTAAATCCATCATCCGATGGCATTGGTCTACTTGTTGCGCGTGTCTCGCACATTAAATCCCCCCCGCGAATGCCGGTTACTGACATTGCCTTATATTCATAATCCCCGCCAGTAGATTTAACAAGATCGAATTCAACATATTCTCCCTGTACGAGATACTTATATTGTGAGTGTGTAACGTGCATAGCACTATAGTGGGTAAAAATATCATTGTTCTTATAGTCTCCATCGTCACATACGGTAATAAACCCATATCCAGCCTTGTTATTAAACCATTTCACCTTACCAATAATTTTAGATTGAATTGTTTCACTTTCAACTGGCTCGCTCATTGTAATATGTAATATACACGTAGTGTTTTTATATCATTTGCTGTTGTATATTTTGTCAACAATAATATATATTATTATAATTTAGTAATAATGCGTAAATCGATTTCAATAGTATTTTTATTATCAGTTATCTTCATATCACTTGGGTTAGGTTGTTATATGCGCTCCAATAATGGTCGTTTATTAGAAAGTATGTATGAAGGTATTAAACCAAAGATGGAAACTGGTGCCGAAACTGATATGGAAACTGGTGCCGAAACTGATATGGAAATAGATATGGAAACTGGTGCCGAAACTGATATGGAAACAGATGAAGATGTGCCATTAAATAATGATGATAAGAGTATTAATGAAGAAACTCTAGCGAGGAAGGTACCGGATTCATTATTAAATGCTGATGAAAGTAACGCTGATACGGATGCAGTTGAACCATTTGGTATGATAGATAACTCAAACTATGCAACGTACTAAGTTTGAAACATATTAAGTATAGCATTATAGTTTGGTATTTGGTCGTATTCCAAACTATAAACGTATTTTACATAATTACATAATATAGAATCGGTATCTTTGCATAATGGTAATATAATATCAATCTCTTTTTGTTTTTGTCGAATAAGATTTTTATAATGAAATATACTGGTTTCATCATATTCATCCACCAACGTCGAATCTGTCGTAATATTTTCCCAAGGAAGTGTTTTATTGTGTAAAAAAAGATAGAGATATCCGAGTGAAATTAAATCATCTCGTCGAGAAGAAATAGATCCCGAATGTATATAATAACTAACATATTTCGGACTGCCTATAATGCATTCGGAACATGAGTTTTGACAATGTTCTCCGTCTTCGTCAATATAGAATGTTGAGAATCCAAAATCAATAAGGAATAATTCGCCGTTTTTCACCATTATATTCTGGGGTTTTACATCTCGATGTATTACTCCATTATCATGTATAACTCTGAAAATATCGATTAACTGATATACAATTGACTGTATCTTTGAAACGGTAATTTCCTTTTTTGAAAGAATATAATCATATAAAGAACAATCGTAAATACTCATTACCAAACAGGTATACTCACTCGATTTCCCGTACCATGAAATAGCCGGAATATTACGCACATCACGTTCATATAAATATTTAAGTACAGTTGTTTCATGTTGCAGTAATTTTATAATTGATGTATCGGATTCAAATTTGATGGCTACTTCTGCGTTTGTTTTACGATGATGCCCTTTATATACAGAACAAAAGTTGCCATTCCCCAATTTTTTACCAATAATATAACGTTTTCCAATTATTTCATTCATCTATTAAGTATGCGTCGTTATTTTTATTATATTTATGAATTATATACTAAAAATCATGTTGTCCGACAATTATATAGATAACGTTATGGAATTAGGCGGTAAATATTACAGGATTCTACCTATAATATTATATTTTTGTTATTTTACTCTGTTTTTCGGCGTGATTTACATAAATCCTGAATATTTGGACGTCTTTAGAACAATAATGCAAGTATTTGTATGTGTATTTTTAATTTATCGTTTTCATCCATATCGTACACATACATTACGACAATATGACGCAAATATTATATTTAGTAGTGCGTTGTTTTTACTGGTGAATCTAGGTATTGTCAAAGTCGCATATATGTTTATTGTCCCTATTGAAAACGTATTAGGGAACATATGATAGGTGTATTACCGGCTTATTTCACATTGATTTTGCATAGAGGTTGTTTTGCTAAACGAATCATTTTTTTACGAGTTTTATTGTCAAGGAAACGCCAAATATATGGCATTTTTTTATGTAATGTTTTTGAATACACACTGTTATCCTTATTTTTATTCAATCTACGTGTTCTGTTAGAGAACATTGCTTTACGACTACACCAATTCTTTGATATTTGTTTAGTTGTAGCGCAATATGAGGATTCACATCCCTTAACACAATCGCCGCATTGAACGCGATTACATTGTTTGTTTTTTACGATTTGATAAGGTTTCATGTATAGTCGTTTCGTTTTATTTTTTGGCATTATATATATAACTGAAGATAAAAATCTTCAATGTGTATACTCGACAATGACTTAAAGTCGTCCTATTTTTGTATATCAATAGGATATAGAATGGAAAAAACGAATACCTCGAATATAAATCAAATATTTGAAGATGCGATGAATGATTCATCTCTATTATCAACAATTAATATAGACAATTTATTGAGTACATTAGAAAATACAAAAAACGATTATTTGGATAATAAAACAATGGCCGATATATCGAAGGAAGTATATGAGAATGTTTCTGACTGTGGTATACATAAGGATGACATTGAATCATTATGTAAGAAATTAATAGGATATCGGTATGTAGATGAAATTTACGAACTACATAAAGGAAAAATGGTAAGATGGATACGCGACGGTACTTCTAAAATAACAAATGGTGGTATAGTAACTGACATAAAATTTTTACCGAACGGTATACACGTACAGTGTATGAATTCTATGAAACGTTTCATTCAATATAAATTTGACGATTGTAAGACGTTTCAAAAAATGAATACAGACGAACAATTAATATTGTTAGCCTACGACCATTTATCTTAATTTTTTACGAGTACAGTGTCCTATTTTGTTGTATTTTTTTTGTGTACGCTTACGTTTACTTGTTAGATAAAAAAATTCTTTTAAATGATACATAATTTTTTGTGACACTAAAATGTCTCGTTTTAAATCGCTTAATATAGAATTACCGTTAGTAATGTGATTTCGGTATATAAAATAATCAGCAATTGATTGATGAATAAGTTGCGTATTATGACCTCCCTTAACGTTATATATTATAGGAGACGTAATAAACCGTTGTATAATTTCATGTGTAGATAAATGATGATAATATGAATACGGTTGAATATAATAAACGCGATCCTTTTCCATACTCTTATATTCAACATTATCTATAAAACATATTTCAGTGGTTTCGGGTAAAAGGGTACACCGTATAAAATCGGAATACGTTTTCGAATGAGTTGTTCGATCAAGATCAATGCGTTCCTTACCTATTTTAAAAGCGCGTATAATCTTGTCGAAAATATTTGTTTTCTCATTTAGTTTGTATGTAAAATATTCAGATATGAAATCTACCCAAGGAGGATTGCATTGATTATTTGTATATATATAGATCTGTTTACAATGACCCATTTTTTTCTTCTGTAATAGAAATTCGAGAATGTGGATAATTCCGTACCGTAAAAACTCTGGGTATAAATCTAATAATTGATTAAAATTAATAGGAGTATATTCTTGCGTAAAATGTTGAAGTGCCGACCATAATATTTCTAAATCTGTGAAGGATCCCAGGGTTTCATCCAAATCAAACGCGATTACTCTACCATTGGACCGCCTTCGTTTTCGTTTATAATAGTCTCCTTTTATTATTTTAGCATAGTCAAATTCATTATCATTCATATACAATAATTCTTGATAAAATAAAACGCATATATTTTATCAGGATACATTTTTACCTACCCGACGAACCAAATCCATTCGACCCTCGTATAGTATCGGAATCTAATTCTTTGACTACACTCAAGTATACGGGACATAATGTAGGATGACATACTTGTAGTAATCGATTGAATTTCATTGTAGTATAACTAATATTTTCACTAGATGGTAACCATCTAAACGCACCAATTAAGTTCCCTCTATAACCGGCATCTATAATTCCGGTATGATTCGCCAGCATAAGTTCAGTTTTAGAGATACTAGAGCGCGGATGAATGTAAAACCCGCAATCGATAGCAGTTTTATTCATTACATCATGGTATACCATTTTGGTAGTAACATTCATGTCGATATATTTCGTTTCAAAATGTTTGTTAAATGTAACATCGTATGGTACATATAAATCTATTCCTGAATCAGGATGTGTAGACGATATTAATGCGTGGTTGTGTAAATAAGATAATTCCATATATTTACTGTAAAGTTCATCATTAGTAGTAGTAAGGTATAGTACCGCATAATTTGGTATATCATTACATTCATAATTCGTTTTTTTGTACTGGGTCTTTTCTTGAATCATTTCATGTAATCCATTATCAAATGCACTCATTATTAGAATGATATAGTAAATATTGTCTATATCATTTATCTTTACAGTTTTAGGTTTTCATTTTTTTGAATTCATTCCAAGATATTTTTTCTCCAGTTGATGGGGGTGCACGTTCGCCGTCCCGTTGTTCGTTTAAATGATTGAGTTCACGTGTTGCACTATCAACATACATCTCTTTTAAAATTTTACCAACCATTACGGACCCTTCATGTTGGTCGACTTTTTCGTCTTCAATCATTTTCAATATAGTCAATAATTTTGTCATAATTGTAAGATCAAGTTCATCCTTAATTAATTTATGAAAAATGTCAGTGTAGTTCGTATACAAGAACGAACATTCGGTTTGACATAATTCAGTAAACGCCGAAATATTAGTATTTTTCATTTCAGAATGAGTATTAGTTAACGTATCTATTTTACGAATATCGTCTCGCATTAATACACTATGTTTCAACCGTCGAATATTATCAGTATTATCGTCACATTCAGATTCGTTAATCATTTTTTTTAGATTGAGTCGTTCATCATTTGTTAAATTCGCCATTATAAATAATATATATAGATACGTCGTTTTATGTATATTTTTAACAATATAACTTTAGAGTATTGGAATTATCTGATGTATATGTATAGGTTATGAATTGGTATAACATTTTACTTGCGGTCGCAATATATTTAATCATAATTGGGTGTTTATGTACGTCAATTAATGTCGTTCCATATGCTGGGTCTAGTAATTATAGTTCGATATCAGAAGGATTTGAGTCATTACAATCGTCCAATAATTTTGCGAATTCCCTAGGTAAATCAGTCGGAGAATCTGAATGTAAAAAAGTACACGGATTTAAAGAATTACAATGTAGTCCCAACCAACAATTTAGTACAATTGATTCATATGGGTTTACTCCAGGCAAACCAGGTTGCAACGGGGCTGGTTATTTCAATTCGAAGGGCGATCTATGTTTAGATGAAAAACAATTAACTGCGTTACATAATAGAGGTGGTAATAAATAAGGAGCACTAATAAAATTGATTTACTTTATACAACATATGATAAAGTAAAATAAAATAACAGGTCAATACAAAATGGCAAAGACAAGAGACGATAAATTTAAACTAGTGTTTGATTCATTTATAAAAGACACTATTGGTGTTGACAAATACAATCTCGAAAACTTAACCAAAAATAAAACTGAAAACACTCATATATATTCATTTACGATACATTCGCAGATAAAGATTATTGGATATATCGATAGAAATGGATTGAATGAGAATAATATTGAAAATCTGAAACCAATCGAACATCAATACATACCAAACGAGGAAACTGTACGAGACCAAATAAACGAGAAGTTTGGCCCATATGAATTTACTAAAACCTATATATCATATGGAACCGCGCGCCCGTATACAACTCGATTAAGTTATGTTGATATTGATAGGTGTCATATTAATGATAACAATGGCATAACCGGAAAATTGGTAGTTATATATTATAAATCGCATATTCCATATGAAGTCCAAGAAGATGATAGAGAATTTGAAAAAAAGTATTTGAACTTACTGCGTCGATTTAATAAATTAGAGGACGAGAATATGGAATTATCAGATAATATTGATGATCTAAATGAGGACTTACATACTACAAAAAGACAAGTTCGTAATTTAAGAAAACGAATGATAAAAGAAGAAGAACTGCACCTTCGTCATGAAAAAAATTTCAAGAATAAATTGCGCGAAGCGTATTCTAAAGAAGATATATTAGAAGATTGTCCGGTATGTTACGAACAATTGAGTATGGATACATTAATTATTCCAAATTGTACCCATAGTATATGTAATTCGTGTCAACCCCGATGTGACGTATGTCCGATTTGTCGAACAGATTATCTAGAAGACGAAACATAAAGATAAAAATAAGATAAACAAAATAAAAATTGTACCAGCGACAGAGGGTGGATAACGGTACTTTTTTTATCATGAAAATGTTATTTTGCAATGTTTACAATAACGTATTTCTTGAGACCGTTCTACATCTATGTCAATATAGTCAGATACAACACAATGAAAACAGTTATCTTTTAAATATTTAGTGATTCGATTTATTATTTCGGTATACTCTTCGGTTCGTTCATTTTCATTCAAACATTCAAGTAATAATTTTGATTCAGCCATAACTGCTATGTCTGTACGCGTTTCGTTATTTCCCATACTATTATACACTATATCGATAGTTTTATGTATTTTGTCAACAAGAACAAATGAAAAAAGCCGAAGCTTTTTATGGGTTTGTCAACTATATTCAAGGATGTTATATTTTTATGTGTTTTTCAAAATTTTATTAGACATACATTGCTAGGAAACTCTGATTTTGTGTACCTTCATTCGTAATTAGGATATCTGCTTCCTTTGTAGTTACAGTGAATGGAAATGATACATCTAGTTTAATATCGTTATCAAATAGAGGAGTATCCTTTTTCATTAATCTAAACAAGTTGAGTTTAGTGTGAATAATTTCAAGACAACGCTTTAGATTTCTAACGCCGGATTCCTCCTTTGTCATACTAGTATTAGATACCAAATATTTGATAGTTTCGTCAGGAATAATAACATCACCTTCCTCAAAATTTACTTGTTCGCGAATCTTTGGGAGAAGGTACTTTCTTGAAATAATAACCTTTTCCTTTGCATCATATCCTTTGGTTTGAATACGGTACATTCTATCTCGAAGAATGGGATTAACCTTACTTTCATCATTATAACTGAATATAAATAGACATTTACTTAAGTCAAAATCAACTTCTGAAAAGTATTTATCATGAAATTGGCTATTTTGAGATGTATCTGTTAAGTGAGTAAGAATACCTGCGATTTCCTCACCGCGTGGCGTATCACTGATCTTATCTAATTCATCAAAGTAAATAACTGGATTCATACATTTACTGTCAACTAAAATTTGGACGATCTTTCCCCAAGTACTACCTTCATATGTATATGAATGTCCTTCTAGGAAACTGCTATCTCCAGTTCCCCCGAGAGCGATAAACGCAAAATCTCGACCTAGGATCTTACTAATACCTTCCTTTACAAGTGTGGTTTTACCAGTACCCATTGGTCCTTTAATTGCGATTGCGGTTCCCATAGCAGAAGGGTTCGAAATCCACTGACCTACCATTTGCATAATTTGAAGTTTAGCATCATTCAATCCATACACACAGTCATCTAGAGTTTTCATTGAGTTATCCATGTATTCATGGCATGCGTCAATACCATCGGCCATTGAAATAGATAAGTTTCGATAAATTCCAAACGGGATACGCATAAACATATCTACCCAATTTTTAATCTTGAAATATTCATTATCTCCTACATCCATTGATTTCAAAATGCTTAACTTCTGCATTGCGATTGCTTTGAATCGTGCAGGCATATTCGTATCTAGAAGAGCGAGTCTATATGGCTTTTCAATATTTGTGTGAGAATTAATTTCCTTCAAGTGCTTCATAACTGTTAACTGTTCTTTATTCGAAAGTTTCTTTTTGAAATAATCGATTTCATTAGTTTGCTTCTTATTAGAGTGAATAAGTTTATGGTATGTTTTTGCGTTTTTAGAACGTGTTTGTTGAACCAATTCTTTAATAGATTCATCACAATTTTTGACAGCCTTCAAGAGAACTTTACTTTTTGGTTTTGTCTTAAGTTGTTCCAATAACTGTGTCTTTGTGTCGACCAATTCAATATACTCATTTTTCACGTCAGCAATTTCAATATCATCTTCATCGGTCTTCTTTTTATTGTTCTTTTTAGTCTTCTTGGACTTTTTGTATGAGTTACTATTAGAATTGTCATCGGGCAATTTCACTTCTTGATAATTTTCTTTCATAAATGTCTTTTCATCTTCACTGTCGCATTCTACGTCGTCATCATCATCATTATATTCATCATCATCATCTTCTTCTCCACCTTGTCCGTCAACTAGAAGAATATTGTAAAATCCTCGGTCTTCATCTTCTTCCTCTTCATCTTCCTCTTCCTCTTCATCTTCCTCCTCGTCTTCCTCTTCCTCGTCGTGAGATGATTCATATTTTCTTTTTTTATTGGATGCTTTTTTAGATGCTTTCTTATATGCTTTATATTTCTTTTCATATTTTTCAACATCTTTTGCGCGTTTTTTTATATATTTGGATGGGAACATTTTGGATACGATCTTTTGAATTTCAGAATGAGTGATTGCTTCATCATCTTCCTCTTCCTCTTCCTCTTCATCCTCTTCCTCTTCCTCTTCTTCCTCTTCGCTCTCGGTATCTTCGATATCTTCACTGTCGTCATCTCGATTACGTCTATTTTTTTTTGAACGTTTAGGTGGCTCGTATGAAGATGAAGAATCGCTTTCCCATTCTTCACTGTCAGAATCCGAAGATAATGCTGTACGTTTCATCTTGCGATTAACCTTTGTTGAGTTAGATTTCTTATCAGTTTTAACGGGCATATTGGATGTAAATTAATGTATAATTTAAATAGTTGCAAGTAATTCACGAGGATTATGTCTTTCAATTTTATATGCATGGTATCTGATATAACAATATTGAGTAGACATAAGATAATAAAATTGAAAATATCAATATAAAAATATAAACAGTATAATTATAGGGTAATTTGTTCGCAAACATGAATCAACCAAAACAACCATCACGTATCATCGGCGTACAGTTTAGTATGTTATCACCGGAAGAAATTCGAAAGAATTCCGTCGTAGAAGTGACAACACGCGATACATATATACATAATAAACCAGTACCAAATGGTCTATTTGATTCTCGTATGGGCGCTCTTGAACCAGGAATAATATGCCCTACTGATGGATTAACATACATAGATACTCCTGGTTACTTCGGTCATATTGAACTGGCTCGTCCAGTGTTCTTTATACAGCATATAAAAGAAATAATGAAAATATGCAAGTGTATCTGTTACAAATGCAGTAAATTACTAATTAATAAAAATAATCATAAACATGTAAATGATATGCGTTCTGAAAAAAAATGGGCTTATGTATTTAGTAAGTTCAGCAATTCACCAAAAGTGAGACGTTGTGGTGATCTTAATGATAATGGATGTGGATGTAAACAACCTAGCAGTATTAAACTAGAAGGTATGGCAACCATAATGGCGACATGGGAAAATGTAGAAGGTGCCGAAAGCGAAGATAAAAAAGTAATATTGCGATTCACTCCCGAACTTATTGTAAAAATGTTTCGTCGTATTTCAGACGAAGATGTTGCGTTCATGGGATTCAGTCCAATTTGGTCTAGACCCGAATGGATGGTATGTCAAGTATTACCAGTTCCTCCACCGTCTATGCGTCCATCTGTAAAAGTAGACGCTCAACAACGAAGTGAAGACGATCTTACCCATATTTACAGCAATATTATCAAATATAATCGCGATCTTGCTGATAAGATTGCGAGTAATGCTTCGTCTAATGCGATTGAAGGATTGGCAACTCAACTACAATACTTTATTGCGATGATTGTGAATAACAAAGTAAAAGGCGCGGATAGTCTACGTCAGCGTTCGGGGCGTCCCCTTCAATGTATTTCCGGTCGATTAAATAGTAAAGGCGGTAGAATTCGTGGTAATCTGATGGGAAAGCGTGTAGATTTCAGTGCGCGTTCCGTTATTACTGGTGATCCAAATTTATCCATTCGTCAATTAGGCGTTCCTATGAAAATCGCCCTTAACATTACAAAGCCCATTACAGTAAATGATCGTAATCGCGATTTCTTGACAAAATTGGTTCAAAATGGTCCAGAAAAATATCCAGGTGCGAAAATATTAGAACTAAAAAACGGAGAAAATATCTCATTGCGATATGTTGATAGACTGTCAATTCGTTTAAATAATGGAGATATAGTACATCGACATATGATGGATGGTGATGCTATTTTATTCAACAGACAGCCTAGTCTACATAGAATGAGTATGATGTGCCATATTGCGAAAATTATGAAAAAAGGAGATACCTTCAGAATGAACGTTGGTGATACAAAGCCTTATAATGCGGATTTTGATGGCGATGAAATGAATATGCATATGCCTCAAAACGTATTGGCCGAAACTGAACTAAAACATTTGGCAGCCATCCCGTATCAAATGATTAGTCCAGCATCAAACGCCCCAATTATTGGCGTTTATCAAGATTCATTATTGGGGTCGTATCGGTTTACTCGTCCAAATATTTCATTTACACCACGCGATGCGATGAATTTGCTTATGATGTATTCAAAAGTGGACGCCACATCCATACGTAAATTAAGCGAATCGAATGGTGGTAAAATAAAGAATTTTGATATTATTAGTCAAATATTGGCTCCACTCACTATGAAGTTCAAGACGAAATTATTTGACGAAGATGAGGATGATTACGCCACCTCCAATAATGTTCTTGAAATCCGCGACGGTAAATATATTCGAGGACAAATCGAAAAGTCGGTTCTTGCGTCTTCCACCAAAGGTATTATTCATAGAACAAATAATGATTTTGGAAATATTCAAGCCTGTGATTTTATCGACGACTTACAAAATATAGTGACCGAATATATGAAATCAAGTGCGTTTAGTGTAGGTATTAGTGATCTAGTTGCGAATCGCAAAACACAAGATGCGATTATTCACGAAATTGCTAAACAAAAACAAGAGGTTCAATCCCTTATAGAACGCGTACATTTGGGTACATTTGAAAATAATACTTCGCATACAAATAATGCTGAATTTGAAACAAATGTAAACAATGTATTAAATAAGGCAACCGAACAAGCGGGTAAAATCAGTCGTAAATCTCTTTCAAAGGACAATAGATTCGTAATGATTGTAAATTCAGGTTCAAAGGGTACTCTTATTAACATTTCACAGATGATCTCATGTTTAGGTCAAACAAATGTTGATGGAAAGCGAATCCCCTATGGATTTGAAAATAGAACGCTTCCTCATTTTAATAAATATGATGATTCTCCAGGTGCTCGTGGATTTATTGAAAATTCATATATATCCGGACTGACCGCTCCTGAATTATTCTTCCATGCTATGGGTGGTCGCATTGGCTTAATTGATACTGCGGTTAAGACTTCTCAAACAGGTTATATTCAACGAAGATTAATTAAGGGTCTAGAAGATCTGAAGGTAGAATATGATATGACGGTTCGCAACAATAAAGGTAAGATCATTCAGTTTGCGTATGGTGATGATGGATTTGAATCGACGAAAGTGGAAAATCAATCAATTCCTATAGTTGGCATGAGTATTGAAGAAATATATTTACATTATGATATCGTAGGTGTTAACGACCAAACAACCGAAACGACCAATGTATATACGAAAGGTACGGCTACGCGTTCTAAGAAACAACAAAAGGATACGAAGGACAGATGTAAGATGTATATTGATAAGATGATTGAAACGCGAGATACATTAGTAAAATCAGTATTTCGAAATAAAAATGAAAATGGAGTGAAGGTTCCAGTCGCATTTCAAAGTACAATTACCAATATTCAGGGACAGTTACAATTGAATTCTAATTCCACAGTTGATATTACGCCACTTGAGGCATTTGACCTTATTGATGAGTACTTTAATAAATTGAAGCAAATCAACTATATCGCACCAAATTCCTTATTTGAAGTATTGTATTATTACTATTTGACACCAAAAGATTTACTTGTAAATAAGCGATTTCATAGAAAAGCATTAACACTTCTATTAGAAACGATTGTACTCAAATACAAACAATCAATCGTCCATCCAGGTGAAATGGTGGGAGTAATTGCCGGGCAGTCTATTGGTGAACCAACTACTCAGTTAACATTGAATACATTTCATTTGAGTGGTGTATCATCAAAGTCAAATGTTACACGTGGTGTTCCTCGCATTGAAGAGATATTACGTTTAACTAAAAATCCCAAGAACCCTTCATTAACCGTATATTTGAATGAAATTGATGAATTAGACAAGGATAAGGCCAGTCAATATTCTAATATGTTAGAACATACTAAATTGGTAGATGTAGTAAAATCAGTTCAAATTTGTTTCGACCCGAACGATAAGAACACTACAATGGCCGATGATAAAGAAATGATCGAACAATTTTATGAATTTGAAGATATGGTTGATGAATGTAATACCGACGAAAATCCGGATAAGGAACAAGTAAAATCAAAATGGATTATTCGTATAGAATTTGACACAGAAACCTTACTTGATAAAAACATTACGATGGATGATATTCATTTTGCTATTACAAACAGTCATGGTGACGATATTTCGTGTCTGTATTCTGATTATAATTCCGATAATTTAGTTTTTAGAATCCGGTTAAACGAAAAGATAATTACAAAAAATAAGAAACTTCGTAGTGTTACCGATACACTCGACCAATCTGATGATATTTATATGCTTCGTATTTTCCAAGATAACTTATTGAATAATATCGTTTTGCGTGGCGTAAATGGTATTACCAACGTACTTCCTAGAAAGTTACAAAATAACGTAGGTAAAGATGACGGTAAATATTGCCGTAAGGATATTTGGATTATGGATACTACAGGTAGTAATTTGATGGATGTACTCGCACTAGATTTTATAGATTCATCACGTACGTTTGGTAACGATATCAAGGAAGCATTTAGTGTATTAGGTATTGAAGCCGCACGACAAATTATTTATAATGAATTTGTTGAGGTAATGGAATTTAGTGATGTTTACATCAATTATCACCATCTAAGTCTTTTATGTGATCGTATGACGTCTACCGAAAATATGGTTTCCATCTTCCGTTCTGGTATTTTGAATGATGATATTGGACCTATTTCCAAGTCTACATTTGAGGTTCATACTGAAGTATTATTGAATGCTTCTAGGCATGCAGATTTCGACCACATGCGAGGTGTATCTGCTAATGTTATGATGGGACAAATGGGCGTATTTGGTACTGGTTCATTTCAAGTATTATTAGATATGGAACAGATGAAAAATCTACCGGATGTTGAGATGAAAACTAAAGATAACAAAGAAATCGACCAAATGTTTGGTTCGATTGAAGATAGCACCGAGATGTGTTCGAAGAATAATGTAACCATCAAGAACAATTTAGATGCAATCAAAAACAGTGACATGGGTGTATGTGACGATGGATACGATGCTGGATTTTAAGCGATGAATCGCATGACTCCAATTACTATTTATAATAAAAAATAATATAGATATTTTTTATTGTATTCTTGTAATGATAACCGAAAATTTACGTATATGTGAAAATTTACGTATATGTGAAAATTTGTTAGATGAAGATGTATATAACGCATGTTTTCAATATAGTATTCAAACATTAACCTCAACTGAGTTGTCATTTAAAACAAATCATTCATGGAGCAGTGACGTGGTAAATGACAGCAATGTAGTATTAGTGCATACATTAACCCATACGAACATATTATATAAATTAATTAGCGATGCTGTGAAAACTAAACTGAAAACAACTATTAAAAGTATTTTTTTCTATTATTGGATGCAGGGGTCTCATATCCCATGGCATAATGATGGCGGTCATGCTGGTGCTATTACAATATATTTAAACGCTGAATGGAATGAGAATTGGGGAGGAGCATTTTTGTATAAGGATACTGAAAATGATACAATAACTGGTATATATCCGAAACGAAATAGGGCTATACAATTAACTAGACCATTACAACATACTGTTGTACCAACAACAAAAAATAGCGATGTTCGATTTACAATACAAATTTTTGTGTAAAAAAAATATCCATCATTATTATAAGAAATGTCAAGTTATATAGATATGTATTTCGAGCAGTTTAAACACAGATTAACCGACAAACATAAACAAGATATTACTAACATGTATGATAACATACATGTATATAATTACGATGAAGTATTTGGACCAAGTGATTTGTCATTTAATACATCTAATATAACAATATTTAGACATTATTCAACTGTTCTTAATCCCAAAAAAATGGGTTTTATAAAAGGCACAGTAATTTCTCCCGAGACAAACGATATAATATATAAATTGCACATTTGTCAAAATGATGAAAATAAAGACCTATTTATAATTAATTTCTTGCGCGAAGTGTATTTTCAAAACACTTTTCGAGATATACTTACGAAAGAAGGTGTTACGTCAATCATTATTCCTGAAATTTATCGACATGGTTTAATTTATAATAATGAAACCAATGATGTATTAATATTTATGGAAATGCGTATGTATGATTTCAATGAATGTTTTGCACTAACTGTGATGGATATGATGTCTACATACAAAGCGAAAGTAGAGACGTTACATACGCATGCGGTTAAATGTTATAATAATAGATGTATTTTCTCTGATCTAGAGAAGAAATATGGTTTATATCATAACGATAACGTTAGTAGTGAAGAGTTAGATCTATATATACACAATTTATTAATTCCACTATCCTATAATTCCCCACCGGAAACTAATGATGAAGATGTTGAAAATAAGTGTAAAGAATATATAATGAACGCGTTTGACGAATTTAATGCGATATTTAGTGATAATTTCTTTAGTTCTGTAAATAAAACTATATTAATCGATTTTGAAGATGCGAGTGTTAATCCGTTTGATCATGACCTGGGATATCATAGAAATTACATACCGACAATCGTTAATAATTTGATTTTTAGTAAAGGAATATAGAAGCAACTACTTGGTAGTATATAATTATGAATGCCGTGGATTCATGGACATCTGAAGATAATATACTCACGAACCAATTATTGGATGTAGGTAATGATTTCGGTGATGAAACGTTTTTATTGGACTTAAACAAATCAAGTTATACAGTGTTAGAAAAGTATGTCTATGATATTACTATATTTCATTTGAAAAGATTAAATTTCATAGATGAGATGCAACATTGGTACATTGAGTTTGGATTTAATTCATATAATCCAAAAAGTCCGAATATTAAATCAACTATAACATCTAGTAATAACCGAGTAACTTTGTATCCATATTTAACTAGTCTGTCATATATGGGGAGTAATAATCCACATATAATAACCAATATAGACAGTGCGAAATATAATTATAAACAGTTTGGTACGGATACAGAACTGACATTGTCATTACCCGAACAAAATAAACATATCACATTTGAAAGTAAATATTACTACGGTGACGTTAATTCGTTTGAATCGTCTGTTGATCGAGATATTGATAAATATTTAATTATACATTTATGGAAAAATATAAAACCAACTGATTTATCTTATTATGATCCGCCTACTACACATCCATGTGATTTTGATAGTAGTAACCAAATTGTAAATATACATAAATCACATACTTGTAATATACCCGTATCTGAAAAAATAATAAATTATGAACTAGTTAATAACATTTTATATCATACTAAAAAAGATTCATGTAATATATTTAAAAAATTTATTGATACCGATAATAAATATAACAATACGAAGTCTACTACCTTCAGATTTAAGCATGATATAGTCGTTCAAAAAAAAGAAAAAACAAAAGAGTTAAAAGATAAACACGGGGACATCATGGATGATTTCAATGAAATGACTGAATCCGAATGCGATATTAAATATAATCGTTTTGTACAACGATGCGTATATCGAAATGTATATTCATCGGACATATGCAGTTATATAATAAAATCGTGCGAAATGTACGCAAAAGAAAACAATGGATGGGAAACGCGAAAAATCCATAATTATCCAATTAGTTATATTCCAATCGAAAAAAAACAACAATTTGCAGGAATCATATTTGAAACCTTAATAAACACGATATTGCCGACAATTGTGAACGCATATAAAATACCGGATGATGCGAATATAGATGTTATTGACTTACATGTAATGAAATTATCAAATAATGTGAAAACAAACGTGTCAATAAAATATGAATCATTCATGTTATTTACCATGTTATTAAACGATACAAATGAGTTTGAAGGTGGAGAAATGTATTTTAATGATGGATTGACCGGTTCTTTAGAAAAAGGCGATTTGTTACTGTATAATAGTAAAATTCAAAACGAAGTTCGACAAATAACGAAGGGAACCAAGTATATATTAATAGGACAATTGAATATTAATTTTTGATAAGGTATAGTCTTGTGTCGTAAAGTGCGTGTATTTATGGAATTCAATGAGGTTTGAAGCATTACTGCCCGGATTTGAAGTGCCGTAATACTGACCACTATTATTATTATCGCTAATAGTATTGATACGCACTGACAGTTGAAGTATTCCACCTATATGTGAACCTTCCATCGTTTCCATTACTGCCCGGATTTGAAGTGCCGTAATACTGACCACTATTATTATTATTATTCCCTCTCCATCCACCGCCACCGGAACTTTTACTAGTCCCACCGGAAGCATAGTTATAACTAGAATTAAGGGTAGTATTGTTCCATCCACTAAGGCTAACGGATCCTGAATTACCACTGTTACCTGGAGAACCCGTTGTCATCTGTCCCGCCCATGCGTCCAAGACACGATTACCTCCCTTACCACCATTCCCACCATTGCCACCCAGACCCACATCAAACGTCGCATTTTGAATTTTTACCTTAGACGCATTACCGTTACCGCCCTCTTTACCGGGATTCCCGTACTCTATGTTATTATTTGGCGAACTGCGATTTGGGACACCAGCGCCACCAGCGCCCCCATTCCCGGGAATGAATGTTATTGAATACCACGGACTCACATTTCTACGTAAATATCCAAATCCGCCCCTTCCACCTGGACCTCCGGTACCTCCTCTCGATTTATTATCCCCATGGTACCATGCAGCTGTATTTCCGCCACCTGAACCACCACCGCCACCACCGCCAATTCCTTGAATGGTTATTCCTTTCGCCCATATGGGTACCGTGATTGTCTTGTTTGGCGTGTTTGCATTAACCGTATGTGTCATTCCTTCGGTAGTTGTACTTATATCTTTGCCATATAATGAAAATCCTGAACTACTACTTGCTCCACTGTCCCCGTCCAATCTATCATTTGAGATGGAAGTCGTATTACGATCTAGAGGTGTGTATTTTCCATCAAAGTTATTACTACCACCCTTAAATATGTGGTCGTTAAGTTCAACCTCCTTAAACGTAAATTTCGGCATGTATGAGTATATACTAATTCACTAAAATAAATATAAACATTGAACTTTATATTTGTTATTACATCCTTACTATGGAAGATACATTTGAGATAGATAACATGGAATTAATGTATGTTAATGAGAATTCATTATCTAAAGAATTATGCGATGAAATGATACAATTATTTGAAACGTCGAGTGACCGTTACATTGGTACGACGGCGAGTGGTGTAAACGCAAACATTAAGGACACAACCGATTTGGTGATAACCGATAACCCCGAATGGTCTAAGATATCAGATACATTGAGTAGAGAGTTGAATAATAATATACAAGAGTATGTAACCAAATATAACCAGATGTTTGATAATTATACTATTTTCCATCAATGTGAATTACAAATTCCTTCCATGCAAATGCAAAAATATAACAAAAAAGTTGGTAATTATGTTTATCATAATGATTTTGATTATAACGTAAAACACTCATTAGTTCGCCAATTAACATTTCTTTGGTACATAAATGACGTAGACGAAGGTGGGGAAACCGAGTTTTGGTCGAAATATAATATTAAACCTAAGGCTGGCAAATTGGTATTATTTCCAGCGCATTGGACGTATCCACATTCCGCAAAAAAACCAATTTCAAACGATAAATATGTGATTACTGGTTGGATTTGGGAACATCATTAATAGTCGTCTAGTCACACTATTCGATAACCAATGAAATCATCTTCAAATAACTTTCAAAATCCATATTGTTATCAATATAATTATCTGGATTTTCCAGTATAGTACTAAACCCTTCTAAATCGTATAGAGGTCGTTGTGGTGTAACCATACGATATTCGGGGCATTTGTTTGAAATGGCTGGACTTCGAATAAAGAAGAAACGGTCTTTCAGTGGATTTCCACCCATTATGATCCAATCTACTTTCAAATTTAGATTTTCAAGTGGCGATTGTGAAAATAGCATAATTGGCAATTTTAAATCGGATGCTAATATCCACATATCGAGGGTGGTTAAATAATAGTCTTCACTCATAATCAAATCTTCCATGGTAAGTTTATTTTGAATTACCTTTTTTATCATTGATAATTTACCATTTTGTTTTCGCAAAATGTCATATACCTTGGATTTATTATTTGACTCATATTGTTGATATAGTTTTATTAGTTTCTTTTTCAATTCACCAAGAGTGATTTCTTTATTGTAATGTTTTTGATATATCATTTGAATCAAATAGTAACTACATACATGAGAACATTGATATATAGTTTCATTTGAATCATTTGGAAATATCTGTTTCCACTTGCTTTGACTATTGCCTATAACTCCATCCAATTCTTCTTTAATACATTCACCGAGTGCCGATTTACCTGGCACAATAACATCCATATCATTTTGTTGTGAGATACTAATTTCAGATGAATATGTTTGTGTATTGGCTGGTTCTGAATTATCAAAATTCAAGTTGCGGATATACTCGTTTGTGTAAAACGCTTCTAGATTATCCCAATATTCATCCGTCAATATGGATTGTAACAATATTACTTCATCTGAATTCACTCTGTAATCTGTGGTACCTATATTCAGATATCGGTTCGGTTCCATCATAAACAATCGAACGCGTTTGTACCTAATCAGTTCATCTGCTATCCGTCCAAAATATAATTGTTCGTTATCCATTCCACTCAATAAATTTTGACTTGGTATTACCAAGTGATGATTATCATTCTTAACAATACAATATGGTTTATTTTCATTATATTCCGTACAGTCTGTAATGGATGTCGACCCCATTGCGTTTAATATTGATTCGTCCATATCATCAAATGATATTGTATTACGGACCAGGTATTTTATCAAAATTTCTATTTTTTTCAATTTGATTCGATACAAATAACGATTGTCATTTAAAATATCACTGATTTTTTCTTTCAATGTAAATTGTGTGGGGTCATTCAAAAGGATACGTATTGTATTTTTAAAAGATGAATAAAACTGTGTTTCCAGATGTATATTTTGAACGGTCGCAGTACGAGCAGTATCTTGCGAAGTAGTGGTTTGTATATTCTTATCTGCTTCGTAATAACCATTATCTCGGTAACTAGTTGTCTTTATAAATGCAAGTCCATCATCAACGTCGTTTGTAATAGGTGGATTTATTCCGATAACTTGATTGGTTTCTGTTAATATACCAACAATTAGACCATCTTCTACAATTTTTAACAATGGTTTGCATAAAATTTGCTGATTGGTATTTTCACTAATTTGTGAAAGGATATCACGAGTAGCAGTGTATTCCGACCATTTAATATTATCCATATATACAACATTAATATTATGTAATACTGAAGACGGTAAGGTAGGCAAAAATACGGAATTGTTATTTGCATCACTTGGTTTGACAATAAGGCCAATAATTTTCCCCCTGTAATTAGCGACTTGTGAAACAATATTGTAGTGAAGTTTATTCAGTATATCGTATATCTCATTAGCAGAAATATTTTGCTTATATTTGTATTCTTTTGGCATACTTGGTAACGGTTTACAGTATTTATTCGAGGTGTTTTGTATTTTATTGATTACTTTTTGTAATTCGGGCAAATTTTCATTACCTGCGAAAGTAGAAATTCGAGTAATATCAGTGTTTGTATTGTCATATACAGAGACGATCGCGTAATAATTATCTTGTTCTACAAGAATCATAGTATTTTTGTTTTTATTGTATATTTCCGAATTTTGCGAATTTGTGGGACATATCATCTCTACATTATCTGTAATATCATTATCCGAAATGCTGAGTACCACCATATTTAATCCGTTCGGGAATAGTTTTGGATTAGGTGAGGTAATGATATCCCATAAATATACATAATCGATCCAAGAATCGTCATCTCGTAAATATCGAATGAACGATTCAAACGCAGAAACGGTTGACTCATAAAAATCCATTTGTGCGCGTATATTTGAATCCAATGATTTGTAAAATTCACTATTTGTATGGGCGTTCAATACACTTTCTTCAATGCGATATCGTTTTGGTTGGAATGTAGATACAAGTGATCCATTATGATACTTCAAAAACATATCTATTGTCAATGATTCGGCTATGATAGTTCTCATTTTTGATATTGTAGGAACCGGTATTTTACGAGAATGGTAATTATTTACATCCGCATATACAGTTGCTATACATCCAATAAAGGATTGATGATATTTATTTTCAACAGTATATAATAGATATGCTTTGTGTCCGGGCTTGATTTGTTGTTGATTTTCGGACGATATTATATTATTATAATTAACGTTCAAAAATAATTGTATTGATCTAGGTAAAAATACCCACCCTCCTTGGTTTTTATAAAAAGAGATTTTTGAAAAATATTTAACAATATTTTTATTTTCAGTATCTCCTTTCTTAACGATCACCTTCCGTTTCTTGTCTACTTTACTTTCATTACGGTTAGATCCGTCGATTACTCCCTTCCAGTTTGGATCATCCGGTTCGTCAACATCATTGGTCTCTATACCCCAAGTGTCTCGTCGTGATTTAAGTTGATTTGCGTCCCAATCTTTACTAAAACAACAAGGTACACCATGTGTAGGGTGGGTTCTATCAGGTAAAAATCCAGGTGAATGGTGGATGTATTCTCCTTTCGCATTTACATGGAATCGTTCTTCTGTGAATTCGTGTGTATTGCCCGAACATTCTCCCGAATCTATTTGTGATTTTGTCATAGGTTTATTAGTTGTTAAACACCAATATCTAGGACATACAAACCAATGTTTATTCTCGGTATCCATACCATATCGAAGCGCATATCCATATGCGTCTCTATTTTCTTCATCGATTTCAGTTTTTTCTTTATCTGTAAGTATAATAGGTTGTCTAGCCAAACTTGAAGGACATGCGCGAGTGTAAACTTTATAGTCACCTTCTTTTTTTGTCAATATAAGACCAGGTTCAAGTGTTTCTAATTTATTTAACATATATTTTCCAATATCTAAATCTTTAACCTCTGTTTTTTTAATCTTAGATCTGTTAGCACCTCCCATTGTAATATCTTGAATTGGTTCATCGTCTGAATTGTCACTTTCATCATCATCTGAATCATTATCATCGTCATTGAAAAATATTCCGTCATCATCTGAATCTGAATCTGAATCGTCAGTATCTTCGCGTAGTAAAGCATCATCTTGAGAAATCGGACTAATTGACTTCGTAGACGGACGAATTACATTTTCGATAGTTAGTTCGGATACATTACCATGTTTTACCGAACATAGTTGTTTGATAGTTGCATTAGACGCTCCCGCAATTCCAATCTTCTGTGAAACGCGTAAGAAACTATCAAAATATAGATTTAGTAATTCAATATATGGGACATTCGTAATATGAGATACTTCGATATGTAATACATTACCATTTTTTATTTTTCCAATGTCTACTGTGAACCCTGGATTTTCAACAATATCGATATTTTGATTCACATATTGGCCGTTTATTCGTGTAAACTGATTGAAGTATCCGGCTAATTCAAGTAATGCTTGTTGTTCTGTTAAATTATAATTTGCGATTAATGCTTTGATTACATCACTTTCACTGTTTGTTCGTTTGAATATATCAGTAATCATAATATGAATGGCGTTCATTTGATTATAACTATTTACGCGTTTAAAATTCATAACTAACTTATTTTTATCAACTGATTTAATTTCAAACATGCTTGTTAAACAAGGTGACGCGTCTTTGAAGTTGATATCATTTTTCAGAGGAGACCATACCTTATAGATTATATTCTGCATCTCAACACTTGAGTGGGTTAATCCATTAAACGACTGTAATTTGTACCCTAGAGGATGTAAGTTTTCATTCAATGAATCAATTGTCTTATTGATAATTTTGCTTAATAATAATTCTAGATCGCGAACATTGGGTAATGAGAACTTGACAACACTTCTTGGTATTTCTAACTCTTTTAATGTTAAATCACACAAAACATCAATATTGCCATTTTGATTAATACTTATAATAATATCAAATAGATGGTCTTGAATACTTTCTTGTATAATAAGTGAAATCTGATTTGTTTTACCAATAGTTTTGGAGTATTTCATAATGTGTTCTTTTGAAAGAAAAGGTATTTGTTGACCGGTTTTAGTAACCTGTTTGGAATATGCTCGATATATTTTTTCAAACCGGATACCTGGATTATACTTAATGAATTGAATACTCGGGGTAGCATGTAATGTTTTAAATATAACATCGAGTGGTAGTTTTACACTGGATGCCGGATGAATTGTAAATTCAATCATTTGAATGCCGTTTTGTGAGTATTCAATATCTCCTCGTTTCCCATTATTATATATTTGATAAATAGTGCGTAAATTCTCCTCGGTTTTCAAAAATGATTTGTCGAATAATTTTTCATTTTCAACGAGTAAGTTTTGTTTTTTAGTAACCAAGTCATTCCCAGTCGAAACGCCTTCTTTTTCAAGAAGAGGAAAATACAATCCAATAACATATTCATCACTTAATCCTATCGTTTGTGAATATTTTAAAACGTCGGCTGTAGTGGTTACATATAGAGTGTTATTGATTAAATTACCATATGATAATAGTACATTGTTCTCGAATGATATTAATGGATTGTCGTTGGTATGGTGAAATGGGTTATTTTCGGCATTGATAATATTATACGGATTTGCTTGGAATAGCAACTCGGGTTTATTATTTGTAAACCGAGGACCAATCGGAATCCATTGCTCTTGTTTACCTTCAATCGATGGTATGTATTTTACTAAATCTTGATATGAATATGACTCTTGTATAGGTATGTTATTAATAAGGTTGACATCACGTATACCTAAATTTTGTAATAATTGTCCGAGAATAACAGAATCCATGGATGTTTGATTGTCATGAGTGAGTACATTATAAATATGGAATAATGATAAATCGCTACGTACCTTTGAAAAAAGGTATAATTCGGGATAAGATACAATATTTGTACCGATTTCCGAAACAATTTTCTTTTTTATAGACCGAATTGTATCATCTTTATAGATTTGATGTGAAGAAAATACAACATCTACATTATTCAGTTCTATATCTGCGATTTCATCTTCACTAAACATTTCAGACAATTGATACGGATCATTATTACCGGAAAATAGTATGATTTTATTTTCAGACTTACTCGAATCTAAATAATGTATTTTAAATAATTGGTCTACTGGAAGTTTCATGTTGCTTGTAGGTGACCCGCCCGTGGTTTTCATTTATATACTAGAGGGGTATAATTTATGATATGGTTTGACGTTGAATCAAATCATATCTGTATCGATGATTACATAGTAAAAAATGCGAGATGTTACCTAAAAGGTGTTGTTTGGGCGATTGTTATGTTTCATAAGTTCATCATTTGACATTTCGCGACTTGCCATACCACCACGAACCCATCCATCAAGGGCTGCTTCTTCCACGGTGTGGGATGCGTCATTTACACGTTCCTCCATTTTTGCATCGGTTGGGTATAGTTGATATTGTGAAAATGATTTGTCCATGATAGTAGATACACTTTTTTTACCGGCAACTACTTCTCCATGTTGAAGTTGCGATTCCATTGCTGGGTCACAACTTCCGCGTCCTAAATAAGGTACAGTTGCGAATGGACGTTGAAACAATTGTAATTTTTCTAGGGGTTGTGTTTGTTCGGCTTTATAAAAAAGGTTTGATTCATTGTCAACTGAACTTCCACTAACTCCATTTCCATGAGAAATACCACTAAACATCATAGTTGGTTGTTCTACAGCAAATTTTACGTGGTCTGTTGAAGAATTTTCACTAAAATAATTTGCTAAATTGCGATTAGCAAATCTTGTATTCTGAATGCTATTTTGGGTATTGTCGGCGTTATCTGAACCAATACGGTCGGTCTTGTTGAAATAATAAGGACTAACGGATGACATCTATTTATATTATAGATAGAGAATGAATTTCTATATAACCGGAATATATGGAAATTAGAGATGAATTAATAATTGGTATGTCTTGACATATTTCGTGCACATGCAAAGTTATTGCCTTCTTTACATGAAGTCATACTTCCGTAACAAAATTCACTAAATGCCTGTTGATCGTTAGGTATAGTCGTACTTGGGTTTGAATTAAATGGACGTAACGATTGTTCGAATGTATATTGATCTCCTAAATCTTTGAATAGTTTATCCGCAATATCCGGTTGGTCGGGGTTTGCTTCTATAACAAATTCTTTCGCATTATTTAATATTGTGTTACCCACTTCTTTGTTAAAGGATGCGGGAGCAGGTTTTTTGTTTGGATTATAATCGTAATCGCTCATTAATACATTGCCAAAAGGATTACCGGGTTCGGGTTGAGAGAACAAATCTGTTGGGATTTCTTCACCTGATTGTGTTAAATAATCCATGGCTGGATTTCCAAAACCTTCTTTGATTTCTTGTACGACCTTCTTCGACACAATCTTTTTTTTCTCTTTTTCGTGGTAATAATGTAAAATGTAAATGGAACCGATAGTAATTACACCAATAATTAAATGACGAATGCTTTTGAAAATAAACAGATTAATTAACGACAGTAGAATAACCGTACGTGTTACCGAGTTCAGTTTTTGTTCGTATGTCATATTCTCAGTTGGAAAAAATTCGGTTAAAAACTTTGGCGAAAATAGAACATTTGGGTCTTTTCCCCAAAACATAATAGATGGCGAATCGGGGGTTCCATTATCTACAATGTCATCTTTTATTTCTGTAGGAGTTAAAATATCACTCATTACTTATCTTAATCTATATATAAATTCACATATATTTCCGCCTTGCAACATGATATATTCAAAATCACTAAATATATCCTATTCATTCGAGTTTCTTTTTGATACATGTATCGTCAATTTGGAATGTTTCTTCCTTTTTATTATTAGGCACAATTTTTAAAATACACTTTGATTTCTCACCATAAAGTGGTTCAGTGCACCCATTTTCTGATTTTTTTCTAGTTTTAGTCGTACATATCTTTGTCACTGGAATAGTACATCTCGCACGAAAGTGCTCGTAACGTTCCCTTACTTCGTCATACGATAGTCCAGAACGTTTTCCCAACATAGAATTGATTAATTCATGTAGATCATATACATACTTTGAAAATGTTTCTCTTGACTCCATGTGTTTCATTAATAATGGTAATTTTTTAAAGTTATCTACCAAATTTGCCCTACATTTACCACAAGGTAATATATGTTTTAAATTCAATATGTATTTTCGATAATGTTCTTTGTCTGATTTAGACGGTGAGATTGGATAATTGAAACTTATTGTATGGAGTGAGTGCCATAGACTAGGTCCCCAAACACTGGTTAACATACCATCACCGCTATTATAATCATTTAGAGAATACACATTTTTATTTTTAATTGTTTTATTCTTTCCCATTTACTTATAGAACGCAGATAAAAGATTATTCACTAAATAATTGTATTCCTATTTACTTATTCGTTTTACAAAGACAAAAAATATAAACGATATATATATATATTATGCCTGGTCTAACTGAAGTTGTTGGTAAAATACTCGGTCCTTACTATAAATATATTATAGGGACTATCGCACTCATTATATTCGGATATGCGGCTAACTATGGATATAGAGTATATTACTTAAACAAAAAAGCGAATAAATTCGCAAATGTACCTAACGCAAATCGACGTTTTAAAGAAGTAAGTATTATGTTCTTTCATGTAGATTGGTGTCCCCACTGTAAAAGCGCACTACCCGACTGGAATAATTTTAAGAAACAATATAACAACAAAGAAATGAACGGATATGTCATTAAATGTAGCGATATTGATTGTACCAAAGAAACTAGTGAAGTACAATCTATGATGACTAAATACAATATTGAGTCCTATCCTACAGTGAAAATGTTGAAGGACAATAAAACGATTGAATTCGAATCGAAAATTACATTGTTTTCGCTTGAAAGTTTCGTCGAGTCGATGGTGAACTAATTTGAAAAATATATAACACTATGCCGTATCAGTTGATGTGAATGTTGCCGTAATTACATCAACTCCCTCTTGTATTAATTGTATTCGATTATCAATCTCGGTTGTTGTAGAAATGACATCATAAATAGACATACGAATAGACTTTATTCTAAATTCGTTTTTAATACGATGTTCTCTTACTGAAAGAAAAGCACTAATTAATTTCTTCATTATTAGTAGTCCATAATCTAGAAGAGAACATGATTCATTAAATACATCTTCATCATGTGCGTTCATATTATTGCATAATCCAATTATTTCGTCACTGTTAGCACCATTTTCAATACATTTATCCAATGGATAATTCAATAGCATGGCACCGTCGCAATAGCATTTGGAATTTTTTATAAATGGTGAAAAAATAATAGGTATCGCAGATGACGCATAAACAGCATCCACTAGTCTCCAGTCAGGATGTGTCTTATATGATATATCTACTACCTCAAACCGCATGACATCGGTCGTGAATATATGAATCTCCTTTTTGGTAATATCGTAAAAATCCTGCATAGTTATATCAATCGATATATCTTTTCCACTGAATAATGGAACAAATGTATCTTCTATTGTTTTCATTCCAAAAATACCACGTTGTTGAAGTGAATCAATGATAGAATATAAGTTGAATTTAAATACATTATTCCATGGCCGTTTAATTAAATAGTCATCAAGGGTATCCCAATCATAATCTAATGCCAATATTACTGCGATTATTGATCCAACAGATGTGCCATAAATAGTTTCTATATCCTCAAGTTTCCATAGTTTACGATTATGACATTCTCTTAACATTCCATAAAATGAAAATCCGGTTACCCCCCCACCCGAACAAACTATATGTCGAATCACTGAACTCGACGCAGACATATTAGTAGTTATACGTAACAATTATCTATATAATTTCTGCATATTTGTATATTATACAAATATGTCGATATTTATTCAAACGGACGAAGACGACCAGTTACAAAAAATGAATATAGACGAATTATTTGAAAAAAAACAACAACGCGATTTGAAGGAACGAGGTATTTATAACAAAATATTGAATCGAGTTCATACTCGTATCAAATTCACGTCTAGAAGTAAACGCAATGAAACTCATATTTGGTTTCAGGTACCAGAATATATTTTTGGAGAACCGGTATATAAACAAGGAGATTGTGTAGGGTATTTAGTAGCAAAACTAGAGGACAATGGATTTCATGTACGATATATTCATCCAGGAACATTATTTGTAACATGGAAAAATTGGATACCTTCGTATGTCCGCAGTGAACTTAAGAAGAAAACTGGAGTCATTGTTGATGAAAAAGGAAATATTATCAATAATGATGATGGTAACGAAGACGACGATTTAGACAGCAATTTATTTAATAATAAACCAAATAATTTACAAAAACAACAGCGTGAATACACTGACCCAAGTGAATACAAACCAACGGGTAATTTAGTATACCGTCCTGAAATGTTCGAAAAATTAGAGAAGAAAGTTACATTTTCATAAGAATCTTACGCGTTTGGTCTTCTTGCCCTTCTTTCGCGATTTACGTCGTTTTCGTATTGTCTTTTTAGGCTTTTTGGGCTTTTTACTTTTTCCGCCACCCTCGAGTTCGCGTAGACGATCTTTTTCCTTCATTTCGTTTATTTGTTGCTGTAATTCATCATTTTGTTGCTGTAATTCATAATTTTGTTCTTGTAATTCTTTAACGTTGGATTTCATTAATTTTAGTTCTCGATATGGAACATTTGGATCATACATGGGATTAGTATTACTATTATTACTATTATTACTATTATTACTATTATTACTATCCTTACTATTAAATTCACCTACTACTTTTATCATAATTGCGTTGTATACGTCATGAAATTTGTCAACTAACACTTCCTCTTGAGTGCTATCGTTTAACAATTTTGTTTGTAACACTTCAACAAAGTCAAATGAAAATTTATCAGAATATATTTTTTCAATCAGAGTTTTCTGTGCTACATCTTTAATATGGTCTACGATATTTTTCTCCTTCTCCATTATTTTCTCTTTAAGACCATCAACTAATTGCTGTGTTAATGTCTTAACGTCATCTTCATCGTTGATTGGTTCCTCCGATTTTGGTTCCGGGGGTGGATCTTGGTACGCGT